>Ga0224524_1000061_pt1 | contig 44530 bp, 43 predicted proteins | sample CFST75metaG_FD_179895 | JGI IMG/M metagenome (GOLD analysis project Ga0224524, IMG submission 179895) | Peat soil microbial communities from Stordalen Mire, Sweden - C.F.S.T75 | ecosystem: Environmental > Terrestrial > Soil > Wetlands > Peat | place: Sweden: Norrbotten County, Stordalen Mire... | reverse complement strand
GGCAAGGACACTATCCGTGTTTACAACATCCATCTTGAATCTATCAGGTTCGGGAAGAATGATTATTCATTTTATTCACAGCTAACAGATCAGACGAAGGATCAGGATGACAATTTTGATCTCAGCCAGGGAGTTTTCAAGATCTTTTCAAAATTGAAGAAGGCCTTTGTCATCCGTGCAAACCAAGTGGATGTTCTGAAAGAAAATATTAACCACTCACCTTATCCAGTCATCATTTGCGGGGACTTCAACGATACACCTGCCTCCTATACCTATTCCGAGATGACTTCAGGTTTTCATGATTCCTTCTGCAAGGCTGGAACGGGTTTCCTGAGCAGCACCTATGCGGGTAACTTTCCATCCTTCCGGATCGATTATATTCTCTATGATGATGCATTTACTGCGAGCAATTACAGCAAAAACAACATCAACCTTTCGGATCATTACCCGATCCAGGTCTTCTTGAAGAAATCGAAATAGCGAAATGGCGAATAACGAACAGCGAATAGCGAATAGCGACATATGGAGTTCAAACTGACATCGGAGTTCAAACCGACAGGCGACCAGCCTGAAGCGATCAGGCAGATGGTGGAAGGCATTGAACGCGGCGATCCTGCGCAGGTATTGCTGGGCGTCACCGGGTCGGGGAAGACCTTTACCATCGCCAATGTTCTTCAAAAGGTCAAACGTCCTGCCCTGGTGTTGAGTCACAACAAAACTCTTGCAGCGCAGCTGTATGGGGAATTCAAACAGTTCTTTCCCGATAATGCTGTGGAATTCTTTGTATCGTATTATGATTATTACCAGCCGGAAGCTTATATCCCGGTGACAAACACCTATATAGAAAAAGATCTTTCGATCAATGAGGAGATAGAGAAACTACGACTCAGTGCCTCTTCTGCCTTGCTTTCAGGACGACGGGATGTTATCGTCGTATCTTCGGTTTCCTGTATCTATGGTATCGGTAACCCGGATGATTTCGCGCAAAATATCATACGGTTCAAAGTAAAGGAAAAGATCGGCAGGAATAAATTCCTTCATGCCCTTGTGAACAGCCTTTATTCACGCACAGAGAGTGATTTTACCCGGGGAAGATTCCGGGTAAAAGGCGATACGGTTGATATTTTTCCAGCATATCTTGATTATGCTTTCCGGATCATCTTTTTTGGAGATGAGATCGAATCCATTGAATCGATAGACCCCATAAATGGTACAAGGATGGAGTCCGTGGAAAACCTGTCCATTTATCCTGCCAATATCTTTGTGACTTCCCAGGACAAGATGAAACAAGCGATCTACGAGATACAGGATGACCTGATGAAACAGGTTACCTATTTCCGCGAGATCGGGAAAGAATTTGAGGCCAAACGTTTAGAAGAGCGCGTCAATTATGACATCGAGATGATGCGTGAACTGGGGTATTGTTCGGGAATTGAGAATTATTCAAGGTATTTTGATGGCCGTGCTTCCGGTTCCAGGCCCTTCTGCCTGCTTGATTACTTTCCTGACGACTACCTGATGATCATTGATGAAAGCCATGTTACGATTCCCCAGATCCGGGCTATGTTCGGAGGTGACCGTTCACGCAAGCAGAATCTCGTGGAATATGGATTCCGCCTCCCCTCGGCCATGGATAACCGCCCGCTTAAATTCGATGAATTCGAAGTGATGGTGAACCAGGCACTTTTTGTGAGTGCGACACCGGCTGATTACGAGTTGCAGAAATGCCAGGGGGTGATTGTTGAACAGGTTATCCGGCCAACCGGGTTGCTTGATCCGGTCGTCGAGGTCAGACCCAGCCAAAACCAGATCGATGACCTGCTGGAAGAGATCGACCAGCGTATACAAAAGAAAGAACGTACCCTTGTCACCACGTTGACCAAGCGAATGGCGGAGGAACTGGCAAAATACCTTACACGCGTGGATGTGAACTGCCGGTATATCCATTCGGATGTGGATACCCTGGAACGTGTCGAGATACTGCGCGACCTGCGCATGGGCGTATTTGATGTACTTGTAGGCGTGAACCTGCTCAGGGAAGGACTGGACTTGCCTGAGGTGTCACTGGTTGCCATTCTGGATGCAGACAAGGAAGGGTTCCTGCGGTCGGAGCGGTCGCTTACCCAGACAGCAGGAAGAGCTGCCAGAAATATCAACAGCAAGGTGATCATGTATGCAGATAAGATGACCGATTCCATGCAACGAATGATCAATGAGACCAACCGCCGTCGGGAGAAACAGATGAATTATAATCTTGCCAATAATATCATACCTGCCCAGATCGTCAAATCCATGAGCGATATCCTCGGGCAAACAGCTGTAGCGGGTATAAAAGTACATTCACCCACAGCGTATTTTGAAAAAGAAACAATCGATGTTGCTGCTGATCCTGTGATCCGCTATCTGACAAAAGAAAAACTCCAGAAGCTTGTTGCCAAAACCCGGAAATCCATGGAATCTGCCGTGAAGGAGTTGGATTTCCTGGAGGCTGCCAGGCTCAGAGACGAACTCTTTGCGCTGGAAAAGCTCCTGGAGTTGAAATAAGAACCTGAGGATTATTTTACATCCACCACTTCAAGGTCAAATACCAATGTTGAATAAGGTGGTATGCTTCCCATTTCCTGTTCGCCATAAGCGATCGATGAAGGGATAATCAGTATTGCTTTCCCACCTTTACACATATGGAGAAGGCCTTCATCCCAACCTTTGATCACATTGCCTTTTCCAACTTCAAGTTCGAAGGGTTTTCCACCACGGTCGCGGGAAGAATCAAACTTCTTTCCGTTGAGTAAAGTACCTGTATAATGAACGCTTACTTTGCTGCCGGTGTGGATCTGGGATCCTGTTCCTTTTACTTTCTCAATATAATAGAGGCCACTGGCTGTGGGCTTTGCAGTAATTTTATTGTCCTTCAGATATTTTTGTAACAGGCTGGATTCAGCCTTTTTTGCGTTTGACTTTTTATCTTCCTGTTTCTTTTTCTCAGCTCCTTCCATTTTTGCATATTCGGCTTTTGATTTCACATCCACAACCTGAACATCATAAATGATCGAGGTATAGGGTGGGATCTCGCGGTAACCGCGTTCCCCGAATGCAAGTTGCGAAGGAAGGATCAGGCGGGCTTTTCCACCTTTTTTCATCAATTTGATCCCTTCCAGGAATCCGGTCATATCCGGGCGTTTACCGTAAACGAATTTCATGCTGTCCTGGCTAAATACCTGCTTGCCACTGACCATAGAGATTTTTACATTATAGATGACCTGGCAGCCGGAATCGATCTTGATCCCTTTTCCTTCAACCTGTTCAATATAATACAATCCGGAAGGCAGAGGTGCTATGGTGATCTTGTTATCAGCAATGAATTTATCCAGTGTTTCTTTTTCCTTTTTCTGTAATGCCTGCGGTGAATTTATCGTGATCAAATGAATCGAGAACCTGGCTATAGAATTGGTGTCGATGTACTTCGGGCGGCCACCCTGGCGGAAGGTCTTTTTGAAGAGAGAGTCTGCGTTGACAATGAACTCACCACTGTCTCCGGCAGCCAGCATCCGCATACCTTCATAAATATCGCCTTTGTAATCAGAAGGAGGTAACTGTATCCGAAGCGCGCCCTGTTGGCCTTTCCTGCTATCAATAAAAGTGCTGTCTTTTCCCTTGGATTTAATCACTAACTTGTATTCCATGGATATCCAATCTTTAACTTTCGGTTTTATCGTCTCTTTGCCAACCTTGTACACTTTATAGTACAATCCGGAATCTGACTTTTTAAACCCGGGATACTTTGAAGTACATGAGGAAGCAATTGCAACCATCATCATCAAAGCAACCAGCTTGAAGAATGTGTTTTTCATAATAGATTAATTGTTTTTGTTAAGATTATTTTATTTGTACCAGTTCGATATCATATACGAGTGCTGCATGTTGCGGGATCTTGTTCTGATCACCCAGTAATCCAAAAGCGAGGTGCGAAGGTACTATAAATTTCGCTCGGTCCCCAACGTGCATCAACAAAATTCCTTCTTCTACCCCACTTTCCACCCCTCCGTAACCGATCTTGAATTCCTTCAGGCCATTTTTATCGGAACTGTAACAAAGGTTTCCGTTCAGCAAACGCAACGTATATCGGATCACAGCCACTTTCCCTTTTACTGTTTTTACACCTTGTCCTTTTTTAATGATGAAGTATCGCAGGCCTGTACCCGTTTTACTCATCTTCCAGCTGTAACGGGCAACAAAATCCTCGATCTGCTGATCTTCTGTTAATATGATACCACGGTTGTAGTTAACCAGGCTGTCACTCATCATGCCAAGGTGGTGAGTTGAACTGGATGGGTGAGGTTGTTCGCTGCAATAAGAGCAGAGCATTAAAAAAAGAACATAGACTGACAGTACCAAATAATACCGCTTATTGCAAATTAAAAGAGACATCAATATACAGATGTTAACTTTTCCTTATAATCCGGAAGCATTTCCACGAAGATACGCACCGTTTCTTCCAGGGATACATAACTGTTAGCGCCGGCAGCATTGATATGACCACCACCATTGAAATATTTACGTGCAATATCATTCACGGAAAAATTTCCTTTCGAACGGAGTGAAACCCTGACGACGCCATCTCTTTCAGAAAACAGCGCGGCAAGGTTGATTCCGGCCACCGACAAAGCATAGTTCACGACATCTTCCGTATCGCCTACCTGGTAGTTGAATCGGTCAAGATCCTCTTCCGAAAGGTAAATATAGGCTGTGTGGAATTCATGGAGTACAACAAGTTTTTCACTAATGGAATAGCCCAATAACCTGAGACGGCCTTCTGAATACGTATCGTAAACAAGCCGGTGAATATGTTCCCCATCGATACCTTTACGGTATAGATCAGCCGTGATCAGGTAGGTTTTTTCATAGTTGCAGGAATAGCTGAAGGAACCTGTATCGGTGATGATCCCTGCATAGATGCAAGCTGAAATGTCTGTATCGATCAGATCTGCATCTCCGCATCCAGCAATGAAATCATAAACAAGTTCACATGTGGAAGAGGTTTCAATCATCGAGAGTGTATGATCAAAATCAGGAGCCGGATCGCGGTGATGATCAATCCTGATCTTTGTGGCTTTTGCCTTCCGTACCGGCTCTTCGGCATTGCTCAGGCGCCCTAGTCCGTTGTAATCGAGGCAAAATATGACTTCAGCATTTTCTATGGCTGCAAGACATAACTCCTTTTGATCACGGAAAACCAGGATGGACGAATGAAACGGCATCCAGTCTAAGAATGCGGGGTCGGGATCCGGTATCATAACCGAGACTGCATGGCCTTTCTTTTTCAAATATCCATACATAGCAAGGCTCGACCCGATCGCATCCCCGTCGGGATTGGTATGCGTTGTAATCAATATCTTCCGCGGAATTTCAAGAAGGTTGATGATATCTGTAAGTTCTGGTTGTTGCAACGGTTTGTTTTTTTCAGGTGAAGGCAACAAAGTTAAAGAATTCATCTGTATTTCGTAATTTTACGCTTTAAAACAGTAAATAGTTAACCTCCTTACCATGCCTGAAAAGAGAACCTTTACCATGATCAAACCAAGCGCCGTCGCCGAAGGCGTTTCAGGCGCCATCCTTGCAACGATCCAGGAAGCAGGATTCCGTATCGTTTCCATGAAAATCACACAGATGACTCCACAACAGGCGGGTAAATTTTATGAGGTTCATAAGGAACGGGCATTTTATCATGACCTGGTAACCTATATGTCATCAGGGCCAGTAATAGCTGCCATCCTTGAAAAAGACAATGCTGTTGAGGATTTCCGTACCTTGATCGGGGCCACAGATCCTGCAAAGGCAGCACCCGGTACCATCCGGAAACAATATGCAAAAAATGTGCAGGAAAATGCCATCCACGGTTCTGATAGCGATGAAAATGCATCTATTGAAGGAAATTTCTTCTTCTCAGGGCTGGAGCAATTCTGATTTCCTATTCCGGGGAGTATTCCCGGAATGTTTTATCCTTGTATAAGTAAATAATCTTTTCTACCTGCCGTTCGTCAGTATTAACAGCTTTTTTCCTTATAGGAGTATGGGGAGATTCACGCTTTACAAGTTCCTTAAATTCTTCATGTTCCATAACAGGGGTATTTTCAAATGGAAGTGTCCCAGGTTCAGGAATAATCCCATTTTTTAACATTTTACCATTTCCGCTTAAAATCCATTCCGGGTTGATCTCGGGGAAACATGACAGGATCTTCTGGATAAATTCAAGACTCGGTTTATTTCTTCCGGATATGAGGTGAGAAATGCTCGACCGCTGAACGCCGATTTTTTCCGCAAAATCTGAAGGGGATAGATTAAAATATTTAATGATAGAAAGGATACGTTCAGTCATAAGGATTAAAATCAGGTAACAAAAGTAACAAAATTTAAGTGAAAAGTCAAGTTTACATTTAATATTGTATACACTAGAATTGACTTAAAGTATTACATCAGATAATTAATGCTATAAAATGGTTATCTGATAATTAAAAAAATTTATTATTTGTTGTTTACATTTGTATTTGATTCAGGTATTGTATTCTATCCGGTTGTTATCCTGATTTTTGAAAAATAACCTTGAGGGATTATTACACCCGCTACTGATATCGAATTTACTTTAGTGATAAATAGAGCAAGATGCTGCAGAATCATTAATTGCCTTAACTCACTGGAAGAAATTCTGTTTACATATTAATAGACGCTGACAACCCGGATTACTGTTAATTTATTCTTGTTTACAACCATCATTACCATTGTAAACAGGCGAAATACAATAACCAAGTATTGAATTTTATCAAAGGATGATAAGGATAAAGATTAAAAGGATAAGATAGGTTCATTTGAATCAACTTCCCGCTTCATGGTAATTACACAGAAATACACGGAGAAGACTTAGACTTGTCCTGGTAAACGGGAGTTCACAGAGGTAACAGAAGGTCAATATTGAAGCATCTGTGACTTGTTGTTTCGCTGATCATGGAATCTGTATTATAAAATAATATATAAGTTAACATTGTAATCATTTTAAATTACAGTTGTTAATTGTAAACATGAACGTACTAATTGGAAACTATCTGTTGTAACCTTTTTATGTAAACATGTCATTACAATAATCAGAAATCATCCTAAACAAGTTAAATGTTTTTACCCATAGAAACATAAAAACTTATACAACAATATTAACCTAGCTTCCATGCCCTACCCCACTTATCCCAAGAAAAAAAATAATAAGGAATTTTATTTTTTGGATAAAAAAATGCCCGAAGACGATTTCCGTTTCCTGGCATTTTGCGGATTCCGGATAGGAGTCTGCGGGTAATCAGAACTTTTTACTTTTCAATCTTTACCATATGCAGGTATTCTGTAATATTTCCTGAGGAGATCTTCAGAATATATATTCCGGGTGCAAGAGTAATAAGATTATTCAGGGCGATGGTATTCCCTCCTCCTACATTGATCATCCTGTTGGTTTTCAGGATAAGCTGGCCGGTGACGGAGATAAGGCTGATTTCAAAATTACCGGACACATTGGAATCATATGATATGGTAATGGCATCTTTAAAAGGGTTAGGATAAGCTTGGAAGCTTGATTTGCTTTGAATACCGACCTGCGCAAATATCAGAGCTTTGGCATAATCGGGAATACCGTATCCAAGCAAAGAATCCGGATGCATAATTTGACTTGCACTCTGTTCAATAGCCATTCGTAGGTGAGCCTGATCTATATTCGGCTTTGCCTGCCATAAACAAGCCATCATTCCTGCATTGATAGGAGAAGCAAATGAAGTACCACTCCCGTAACCCAGTGAACTGTCAGGATAAGCAACAAAACAATTCAATCCCATGGAAGCAATATTCGGCTTTACATAACCCCCGTTTACCGTACCGGTAGAACTAAAAGAAGCATAATTGCCCAACGCATCTACGGCAGCAATGCTTAATGCATCCAGGGCATCGGAGGGCGAACTAATGCAGGTCCAGGAAGTTCCACCTTCATTACCGGCGCTGATACTCAGGGCCATTCCCTTGCTGGCTGCAGTATTTGCTCCCCTTGAAGAGGGGTTGGTATAGCCGTTCATATCTGCACAGGTATGATCCATCCAGCCGTTATCAAACTGTGTATATCCCAGGGATGAGTTGATCACATCGGCGCCCACGCTGTCGGCCATTTCAGCTCCTACGACCCAATTATATTCCTCAACGATATTTTCCGTGGGGGCATCTTCCGTACGGATCAGCCAATAAGACGCTTTTGGTGCAGTGCCGATCAACTGGCCGGGAATATTGCCGCCCATCGTGGAAAGAACTGCGCCTCCATGGTAATGTTCAAGGTAAACATTGCCACCGGGATTAACAAAATCACGGGTTCCAAGGATCTGGTGATTGGTCCGTAAACTGTCAAAAACAGGAGTTACATCTGCATTCATAAAACCGGCATCCAGCACCGCAATGACTTTACCCTGGCCACGGTATCCCAGGTTATGGAGAACATCTCCATTCAGGAGATGGATCTGGGCATAAGAGGGACCATAATCATAACTCTGGGCTGAACCCGGAGATTTGGATTCATGATTCCCTCCAGATTTTCCAAGGCTTTCTTCCAACAGGAATTTCCGGTCACTTATGGTTGATTTCTTAGAATTGTAGGAGGAAACTCTCGTTACACTCTGAACAAAAGTAAGCGCTCTGATTGAGGGTAATACTGCAGTATCGGTAACTCTGACTGTAATCCCATTGAACCATTTGCAACGGGTAAACACCTGCACACCTGTTGCCGCAACTGCATTCACATAGATGGGATTTACCGGCAGATCCTCTTCAATAATGGGAATTCCCTGCGCGGCCCTGCGGTCGATCGCCCTTTGCGTGAGGAATGCCTGGGGATTACTGACAGAATAAGGGGTTCCGTTTTTATCGGTGAATGCAACAAAAAATTTCTGTGGTATCTGTTGTGAAAAACCCGTGATCACAAGGAAAAATAATACCGTGGTGAGTAATCTTTTCATAATTTACAATAATTTTGCCAAAGTTATTAAAAATTGGCGGTATGTTGCAGCAAAATGATCTCAATCAGATCGAAAAAAAAGGAATCACGCTGAAAACACTGGAGAACCAGTTGGATCATTTCCGTCAGGGATTTCCTTTTATCCGACTGATAAGGCCCGCAATCCAGGGTGACGGGATCATTAATTTCAGTGAAGAAAAAAAAATAGAGTTCATTCGTTTCTTTGATGAAAAGGCCCCTTCCCTCCGGGTTATCAAATTTGTTCCCGCCTCCGGCGCTGCCAGCAGGATGTTTAAGCACCTGTTTGAATTCAGGGAGTCAATGAGAGCCGGCAGTGGAATTCCTGAAAGTTACTTTTCCGACACCAGCTTCAACTCAGTGAATTATTTTTTTCAAAATATTCACCGCTTTGCTTTTTTTCATGATCTGCAGGCTACCATGGAGAAAGAAGGGAAAATCATCGAACAGAAATTGGCTGAAAAAGACTTTGCCACCATCCTCGATTATTTTCTCGGTGAGGCCGGGTTGAATTATGCTACCCTTCCAAAAGCCTTGCTGGCCTTTCATTCCTATGAAGATGGTCCAAGGACCGCCATGGAAGAGCATCTTGTGGAAGCTGCAAATTATACGAAGGGCCGGAACAATGTTTCAAAAATACATTTTACTGTTTCCCCGGAACATATCGTGAAATTTGATGAAAAGGTTGCTGCTGTCCTGGAAAAGTATGAAGCCCGTTATCGTATACGAATGGAGATAACCCATTCCATACAGAAATCATCCACAGATACCCTCGCCGTTGACGAAGATAATTTTCCCTTCAGGAACCCCGACGGGACTCTTCTTTTTCGCCCGGCAGGACATGGAGCACTATTGGTGAACCTGAATGAACAGGATGCCGATATCATTTTCATTAAGAACATCGACAATATTGTTCCCGACAGTCTTAAAGCCCCCACCATTGAAAACAAAAAGCTGATCGGAGGATTCCTGCTTCAAATCCGCCAAAGAATTTTCGATTTTCTGAAGAAGGCAGGATCAGGAAATGTCACCGTCGAAGAGATCCATAAAATGGCCTCCTTTGCAACTTCACAAAACCTCATATCCCTTCCGGCAGGGTTTGAAAAGGAAGCTGAAGAAATACAGTGCACCATCCTGGCCCGGGAACTCAATCGCCCGATCCGGGTTTGCGGTATGGTCAGAAATGAAGGCGAACCGGGAGGCGGACCTTTCTGGGTTTACGGCCAGGACAGCAAAGCCTCTCTCCAGATCGTCGAATCTTCCCAGGTCAACATGAAAGATGAAGGACAAAATGCGATTTTCCGTGCTTCTACCCATTTCAACCCGGTCGACCTGGTTTGCTGCACAATAGATTATAAGGGAAATCCGTTTAATCTGCAGGATTTTGTAGACGAATCCACCGGGTTCATCTCCCTGAAATCGAGCGGAGGCCGGACATTAAAAGCATTGGAACTGCCAGGCCTATGGAACGGTTCGATGGCTGGCTGGATCACAATTTTTGTGGAGACTCCGCTGATTACATTCAATCCTGTAAAAACGATCAATGACCTCTTACGCGATGAACATCAGTAGAAACAATACTTTGAAAAAAAAATTTCTTTTTCTAGTGTTTCTTGGATCTTTGGGAATTTCAACGCAGTTGAAGGCAACGAACGACGGATACCTTGTCAAATTCCAGGTAAAAGGAATGAAAGATACCGTCTGCCTGATAGCTACCTATTATGGCAACGGGACCTATGTAAAGGATACCGTGAAAGTGGATGCTGCCGGAAGGTTTACCTTTAAAACCAAGGCTGATTTCCCGAAAGGTATTTATCTCGCTGTGATCAATGATAAAAGCTATTTTGAATTCATCGTCAACAATGACCGGAGATTCAGCATGGAAACCGACCGGAAGGACCTTTCCGGAAAGATGGTGATCACCGGGTCTCCGGAAAACCAGATTTTTTACGATTATCTGAAATACAATAAAACCCGGTTCGCAGAGATCCAGGCTTTGCAAAAGCTTATTGTTCGCGGGAAGACCAGCAAGGATTCCATCAAAATCCTCAATGATAAGTCGGAAGAAATAAACAAGGAGATTATCCGATATAAACTGGAAATTGCGGAAAAACATCCTGCCTCCTTCGTTGCCTTTTTCATTAATGCCATGCGGGAACCGGAGGTTCCTGAGATTCCGGTCCTTCCAAACGGAAGGAAAGATTCAACCTTTGCTTACCGGTATACCAAAGCTCATTACTGGGACAGAACCGATTTCACCGATGACCGGCTTCTACGGACCCCTGTATTTGACAATAAACTCAAGAAATACTTCGACAAGATCCTTTACCAGAATCCCGACACTATTATTAAGGAAACCGATATCCTGATCGAAAAAGGCCGCCCAAACCCGGAAATGTTCAAATACCTTGTCTGGTATGCGACCTACCATTCAGAAAGTTCTGAGATCATGGGTTTTGACCGTATCTTTGTACATATTGTCGACACGTATTACCTCACCCATCAGACTACTTGGGAACGGCCTACGGTTGTGGAGAACCTGATAAAAAAAGCCAACAGGATCAGGCCTTTGCTGATCGGGCAGATCCCACCGAACATGATCATGCTCGATACAAACAATCAACCCGTATCGATGTATTCGGTCAAATCCAATTTCCTGATTCTGTTCTTCTGGGACCCCGATTGCGGGAATTGTGAACGGGAGATTCCGAAACTGAAAGATTTTTATGATAAAGAGAAGGACACCTTAGGGTTGAAGATCTTCGCTGTTTGTTCCGATACATCACTGGTTAAATGGAAATCAGCGATCCGGAAAAGAAAAATGGACTGGATCAATGTGAATGGCCCCCGAACCCTGACAGGCGATTACCATGAGCAATACGATGTCAGCACCACACCGGTGGTCTATATACTCAACAACCGGAAAGAGATCATTGCCAAACGCCTGATAACGGAGCAATTCCTGCAATTCTTTAAAAACTACATCAACCAAAGATTGCATTAATCATCATTGCAATCCATTCATCTCCTTTCATAATTCATGGCGAATAGAATTTTTTCCATATCGTTCATCACAAAAAAAGAGAGGCCGCTGAAACTACCTCTCTTTTTTATAAATATTTTTTACAGGATCCTAGAGGCGGTAATTCAATCCCAGTGTAAGTCCTCCAAAAACATTGTGTGACGGATGATATGCGCCTGAATGATCTTTGAGCCGGTAATCTGAAGCATTAATGTCCATGAGGCCATATCCGAATTTTATCCCGAATTCAATCATGAGATGTTTGACAAGGGTAACATCCAGTCCAAGGTCCATCCTTGCAAAAACATCCATCGACGAGAATCTCTCCTTGATCTCTTCCTTCCCTACCTTAAAAGTACTACCCGTAATCGTATCATCCACATCATCCATATATGGAAGGCCATTTTTATTATAGGTTTGCTTTGCAGCCATTAACATATTAAACTGAGGGCCAACCGCGATGTAGAACTTTATAATGGGGCCTCCGATACGGTATTTGAACATGATTGGAATAGTGAGGTAATTCAGCTTGATGTCACGGTCGAATGTATTACTGTCTTTTGTATCCGTATATTTCTGTCCGAATTTACCGTAACCAACTTCGACTTTGATCCCGAGATGATTGGTGAAATCAAAGCCAATATTGAGGTTCGCTGCCCCACCAAAAGTTGTTTGTTCATCCATTTCACTAAGACCATAATTGTTCTGGTTAGTGATCCAGGTTGATTGAGCAGTTCCGGCTATTCCAAAATACAAACCTTTTTGGGCCAGTGCCGGAAAACTTGCCAGTAATAAAAAAGCCAATAAGGCAGAATAAAGTTTTTTCATACAGTTGGTTTTTTGTTTTTTTTGCAAATATAAATTTTTCACTCAAATAAAAAAACAAACGTTACGCGTGACGCATTATGCGTTACGTGTTTCGGTGAAGGAAATTACTTTATTTGGAAGATTAATCCTTCAAAGAATCAACAACGGCTTTAAAAGCTTCCGGATGATTCATTGCCAGGTCGGCCAGGCTTTTACGGTTGAGGGCGATATTCTTCTCAAGCAATTTGCCCATAAAGACCGAATAGGACATCCCATGTTCACGGACACCTGCATTGATACGGGTGATCCATAAGCCACGGAAGTTTCTTTTCTTGGTCCTGCGGTCGCGGTATGCGTAGGTTAAACCTTTTTCGAGGGAATTTTTGGCAACGGTCAGGACATTTTTCCTGCGTCCAAACTGCCCTTTTGTCTGTTTGAGCAGTTTCTTCCTTCTTGCTCTTGAAGCTACTGCATTTACTGATCTTGGCATATTAACGATTTTTTTACCTGAGCGTCCCTTGGCGGGTCCTTAAAGCTGCGGGTAAGTTAAATAATTATTGATTTACCGTTGAAGCATTTCCTTAACATTAGCTTCATCCGCTTTATCTACCAGCCCGGAATAAGTAAGGTTACGTTTCCGCTTGGTGGATTTTTTCGTCAGGATGTGGCTTTTGAAAGCATGCTTCCGTTTGATCTTACCGGTGCCCGTAACCTCAAATCTTTTCTTGGCGCCGGATTTCGATTTCATTTTTGGCATTGGATTCCTAAGTTTTAAGTGTTAAGTTTTAAGTGTTAAGTATTAAATAAAAAGTGAAAATTCTATTCTCTATCCTCTATCTTCTAATCACTTTTTCGGTGCAATGATCATGATCATTCTTTTTCCTTCCAGTCGCGGCATTTGTTCAATTTTTCCATAATCCACTATGGATTGGGCAAATTTCAAAAGGATCAGTTCGCCTTGTTCCTTGTAAATGATAGATCTTCCTTTGAAGAAAACGTCCACTTTGACCTTGGCTCCATCCTTCAGGAACTTTATACAATGATTCAGTTTAAAATTGAAATCATGATCATCAGTATTTGGCCCAAGGCGGATCTCCTTTACAATGATCTTAGCTGTTTTCGCCTTCATTTCCTTCTGTTTTCGCTTCAGTTCATAAAGGAACTTTTTATAATCGATCACCCTGCAAACCGGTGGGTTTGCTGTCGGAGAGATCTCCACAAGATCAAGTCCCCTATTTTCCGCCATGACCAATGCTTCACGAAGGTTGTAAATACCCGGTTCAACATTTTCCCCAACTACGCGAACGACGGAGGCTTTTATGTGTTCATTGATCTTGTGAGGGTCTTCTTTTTTTACGAAAGGCCGGCGGCCGCCCCTGTTAAAGTTGCTGTTAAACGGAAGTGCTATGGTTTATCCTCCTATTTTTAATTATGAATTATGAATTATGAATTATGAATTATGATTTTTCAATTATCAATTTATTTCCCCCAATTCTTTTGCTACTTCACCCGTAATGAAACGTGCGAAGTCTTCCAGTTTTTGCGGGCCAAGGTCACCCTGGCCATGCTTTCTCACAGAAACGGTTCCGTCAGTTTCTTCCCTCTCTCCTACAACCAGCATGAAAGGGATCTTTGCCAGTTCGGCATCCCGGATCTTCTTGCCGGCTTTCTCATTCCTGTTGTCAATTTGGGCGCGAATATCGGAATTATTCAGGAATTGTAAAACTTTTTCTGCATAATTCGAGTATTTTTCACTGATTGGCAGGATGATAGCCTGGTCGGGAGTCAGCCAGAGCGGGAACTGTCCGGCAGTATGTTCGATCAAAACAGCTACAAAGCGTTCCATTGACCCGAATGGGGCACGGTGGATCATTACCGGGCGATGTTTCTGGTTGTCGCTTCCGATGTATTCAAGTTCAAAGCGGTCGGGAAGATTATAATCGACCTGGATGGTACCCAGCTGCCATTTTCTTCCCAACGCATCCTTCACCATAAAATCCATCTTCGGGCCATAGAAAGCAGCTTCCCCAGGGGCGATCACATAGTTTAGGTTCCGCTCCTGGGCCACTTCCAGGATGTCTTTTTCGGCTTTTTCCCAGTTTTCGTCAGTGCCTATGTATTTCTCTTTATTGTTTTTGTCGCGGAATGATATCTGGGTGACAAAATCCTTAAAATCAAGCGCCTTGAAGATCAGCATAACAATGTCGATCACACCTTTAAACTCATCTTTCACCTGTTCAGGTGTGCAGAAGATGTGGGCATCGTCCTGTGTGAATCCGCGAACACGGGTAAGTCCGTGAAGCTCGCCACTCTGCTCATAACGATACACCGTCCCGAATTCCGCGATCCGGACAGGAAGGTCTTTGTAGGATCTGGGTTTGTAAGAATAGATCTCGCAATGGTGCGGACAATTCATCGGTTTCAGGAAGAACTCTTCTCCCGGAACCGGGGTTGTGATGGGATGGAAAGAGCTCTCGCCGTATTTCTGAAAATGTCCTGACGTTTTGTATAACTCCACATTTCCGATATGCGGACAAATTACCTGCTGGTAGCCGGCTTTCTTTTGTACTTTCTTCAGGAACATTTCAAGACGTTCCCTCAGCAATGCGCCTTTGGGAAGCCATAAGGGAAGTCCCAGTCCCACCTTCTGTGAGAAAGTGAAGAGTTCCATCTCCTTGCCGATCTTCCTATGATCGCGTTTCTTTGCTTCTTCAAGAAGGGCAAGATAATCGGTCAGTTCTTTTTGTTTCGGGAAGGTAACGCCATAAATACGTGTCAACTGATGGCGTGTTTCGTCACCTCTCCAGTATGCACCTGCTGTATTCAGTAATTTTACAGCTTTGATGGCAGAGGTATCCGGTAAATGCGGTCCTCGGCAAAGGTCGGTGAAATGGCCGGATTCATAAAAGGTGATCTGCCCATCCTCCAGATCCTGAAGCAATTCTATTTTATACTCATCATTTTTTTTTGTAAAGTAGTCCAGGGCTTCTGCCTTTGGAACTTCTTTCCGCACGAAAACCTGGTTTTCTTTTGCCAGTTCCTGCATCTTTGCTTCAATCTTCGGGAAATCCTCGGAAGAAATGGCTTTATCGCCAAAATCAATATCGTAATAGAATCCGTTCTCGATGTGAGGCCCAATGCCAAACTTGGCTCCCGGGTAAAGCAGTTCGATCGCTTCTGCCATCAAGTGGGCGGAAGAATGCCAGAAGGTTCCTTTTCCTTCCTCATCGTTCCAGGTAAGCAACCGTATCTTTGCATCGGTCCGGATCGGACGGGTAGCATCCCATACTTCATCATTCACCAATACGGAGAGTACATTGTGTGCAAGCCCTTCGCTGATACTTTTGGCGATTTCCATCCCGGTAATGCCTTCCGGATATTGCCTTACAGAATTATCGGGTAGTATTATGTTGATCATTCCTTTCGTTTCCTGAAAATTTAGGGGTGCAAAGGTAGCGATTTAGTATCAGAGTAGCAAAAAAAATGTCAGATACCTAACAGCCCGAGGACGGTTGTCGGAGTCAGAGGTCGGATGTCAGAGGATTACCGTCTTCTGACCTCTGACCTCTGATTTCGAAATTCAACAAGTTGGATTCTATCACTGAGCTATAACTTTGAACTCCGTTCTGCGGTTATTCGCCCGACCCGTTTCGGTGTCATTAGTGTCGATGGGACGGGTCATTCCGAAACCGGAATAGTTCAAGCGTTCTTTTGAAATCCCGTTTACGATGAGGTAATCATAAACTGCCTGGGCCCTGTTCCGGGAGAGCACCATATTGTGATCGGACGAACCATGATTATCGGTATGGCCGTTGATCTCAATGTGGATCTCCGGGTTGCCTTTTAAAAACTGGATCAGTTTTGCAAGTTCACTACGGGATTCCTCCTTAAGGTCATATTTATCGGTATCAAAGAAGATATTTTTCAGGATAACGGTCTCTCCTACCCGAATCGGTTGCAGTGGGACATTATATATGAAGGGTTTCGTTTTCGAACTTTCACCACGCAGGGCAAAATGGTCGGAATAAAAAAGATAACCCGGTTTGGAGACATTCAGTCCATAGTCTTTTTCTGTAGGCAGGGAAAGCAGAAACTCTCCGCTAACAGGGTCGGAAGATGAACGGGAGACCGTTTTTCCCGTGGCAAGGTCGATAAGTTCAAATCTTGCCTCAAGGCGTTTTTTCGTTTCTTTGTCAAATACTATTCCTTTAAAATAGGTAACCATTACCGGTTGTGCTTCCTTGTACAATTTAAAGGAATAGATATCCATTCCGCCCTTACCTCCCAACTTATCACTTGAAATATAAGCCACATCTCCTTTCGCATTCACCACCAGGTTGATCTCATCGGCATAGGTATTGATTGGATATCCCAGGTCCACTGGTGTTGTCCAGTTCCCGTCGGCATCCATCCTTGAAAAAAACAGGTCGAATCCACCCATTCCCTGATGCCCTCTTGAGCCAAAATACAAGGTGCGGTTATCCGGATGGATGAAAGGCGCCATCTCTTCAAACTTTGTATTTATTGAATCTCCCAGGTTGACGGGAATACTCCATGAACCATCCGGCTGGAGTTCTGTTTTCCAGATATCAGAACTGCCCTTTCCACCTTGACGTGTGCTTGCAAAATAAAGCGTTTTTCCATCGGAGGAAAAAGAAGGCTGAGAATCCCATGCGCTTGAATTCACAATAGAACCCAGGTTTTCCGGGTCTGACCAGATGTCGCCGGTCTTCTTTGACCAATAGAGGTCGCAACTGCCGAAGCCATCCGGCCGGTTGCAGGCTGCAAAAAAGATATATTTTCCGTCTGGAGAGATGCAAAGCGCCCCTTCATTTTCTTCGGTATTGACCGGCGGACCAAGGTTGATAGCTTTGAGCCATACGCTGTCGGTTTTTACTGCTTTGTAAAAATCCTCGTTAAATTCAGTGGATTCATTGGATACATGATGAACCCTGGGAAGTTTTCGTGTGAGAAACAACTGCTGGTCATCCGCGGTAACAGCGTTGATGTAATCATCATACGGAGAATTGATGCTATCGCCAAGATTTTCCGGTTTGAACGGTACCGGGTGCGCCATGGAATTGATCCCGAAATCGCAGGATTTGATATTCTTATTGGCTTTTGCCTGTTTTTCCTTCGGCTGACCAGGGTAGCTGAGGAATTTTTCATAATCCTTGCGTGCATCTTCATAACGGCCGGTCAGTAATTCAACATTGGCAACAATAAAATAGAGTGCCGGCGAAAAGTCGGGGTTGGCAGCGATACCCTTTTTGTATTGCCCGATGGCTTCGCGTGGGTTTTGTTCTTCCGAGAAGATATCCCCTTTCAGGATAAAGGCCTCTACGAAGGCCGGATCTTCCTGTGTTGCCTTATCCAGGACCCGCATGGCTTTCGGGAAATCTTTCCGGTCGTAATAATCGATTGCTTCCGTGAACATTGCAGCAGCTTTTTTCGACTTTGTGGAAAGCGGAGAGGTTTGGGCAGATGCACTGGTGAAACTCAGAACCAGGAGAACTGCAAGTGTGAATGCTAAAGATCTAGGTTTCATGGTTACTGATGCTGGATACTGGATGCTGGATGCAGTGTTAATTTTTCCCGGTAACTATCGGAATGGATAATTAATTTTTTTGTGACTTTGTCACTTTAAAAACTTTATAAACTTTATGAACTTTATGAACTCAATTCGTAAATCGTAATTCGTAAATCGTAAATCCAATTTCATGGAATCCTCATGTACTTATGTGCCTGTAAGGAGATCTTCCATTTCGGGTGTGCCTGAATGTATTTCACGATCATCGGGATAATGAAATCACGCTGACTCCATTCGGGTTGAAGATAAATTATGCACGAGGATGATACATGTCGGGCATTTTCCTCCGCCCAATCGAGATCCGGTTTGTCTTCGATAATGACTTTTAATTCATTGGCTTTTGCAAAGATCTCCGGTAATGGTGGCGCATCTTTTTTTGGCGAAAGGCAGATCCAGTCCCACTTTCCGCTTAGCCCCGAGGATCCGGATGTTTCCAGGAATGTGGCAATCCCCAGCCGGTGAAGGCCATGGCAAAGGTAATCGAGGTTGTATAAAAGCGGTTCTCCTCCTGTCACGACAATGGCTTTTGCAGGATATGAAGCCGCATGTTCAATGATCATATCGGTGGTTACCGGCGGGTATTTTTCGGCATTCCAGGATTCTTTGCTGTCGCACCAGTGACAACCTACGTCACAGCCCCCGATCCTCGCGAAATAAGAAGGTCTGCCTGTATGGAAACCTTCGCCCTGTATGGAATAGAATTCTTCCATGAGCGGAAGCACTTTCCCTTCCTTCAGCAATATTTCATTGTCTGGATTCAACCGGTTAAAAACTAATTTCTTTTTTAGCAGCCTTCAGGGTGTTGAGCAGGAGGGATACCCGGGTCATTGGGCCGATTCCTCCGGGTACCGGTGTAATGTAGCTGCATTTCTTTGCAACATCAATAAAATTCACATCCCCGGTCAGCTTGTATCCTGATTTTGTTTCTTCAGAGGGGATCCGGTGAATTCCGACGTCAATTACAACTGCATCTTTTTTCACCATTTCTGCGGTTACGAATTCCTTCTTCCCCATGGCAACGATAAGGATGTCGGCCGTTGCGGCGATGGCTTGAAGGTTTGGGGTATGGCTGTTGCACAGGGTAACGGTTGCATTCCCGGTTTTGCTTTTGCGCGAAAGAAGGATACTGACGGGGGTACCGACAATGTTGCTTCTCCCGAGTACCACACAGTGCTTACCTTCCGTTTCAATCTTGTAAGATTCCAGCAGGGTGATAATACCAAATGGAGTTGCCGGAAGATAGGAAGGAATGTTCAGCACCATCCGACCGACATTTACAGGATGGAAACCATCCACGTCTTTGGCAGGGTCGATGCTTTCGATGATCGTGTGTTCATCAATGTGTTTAGGAAGAGGTAATTGTACGATGAACCCGTTGATCTCCGGATCGTTATTAAGAAACCGGATGGACTCAAGGAGTTTTTCCTGTGATATGTTAACAGGATATTTATAAACGGAAGAAATAAATCCTACTTCTTTACAGTCTTTCTCCTTTGATGCCACGTAAGTCTGGCTTGCGGGATCTTCACCTACAAGGATGGCAGCCAGGTGAGGTGCTTCCTTGCCTGCATCGAGCATTTTTGTTTTCACTTCTGCTGCAATTTCCGCTTTGATCCTGTCGGATACCAGTTTCCCGTCCAGTAAATTCATCGTGTTATCTTCTGTTAGTTCATGTTTTTCATGTTCCGCATCATATTAGCCATCCCTCTGCCCTTGCTTGCGGTTACCATTTTCATCATGCGTCGTGTGTCATCAAACTGTTTGATAAGCCGATTGACTTCCTGGATGGTGGTACCGCTTCCTGCTGCGATCCGTTTCCTTCGGCTTCCGTTGATCACTGTAGGATCTTCCCTTTCTTCAGGAGTCATCGAATGGATGATGGCTTCAATACCTTTAAATGCATTATCATCGATGTCGAGGTTCTGGATCGCCTTTCCCATTCCGGGCAACATTCCCATCAGGTCTTTGACATTTCCCATCTTCTTGATTTGTTTGATCTGGGAAAGAAAATCGTTGAAGTTGAACTGGTTTTTTGCAATTTTTTTCTGGAGCTTATGGGCTTCCACTTCGTCAAACTGTTCCTGGGCCCTTTCCACGAGAGATACGATATCCCCCATACCCAGGATACGGTCGGCCATACGTTCGGGGTAGAAGATATCGATGGCTTCTATTTTTTCACCGATCCCCACAAACTTGATAGGTTTCTCAACCACTGCGCGGATGGTCAGCGCTGCTCCACCGCGGGTATCGCCGTCGAGTTTGGTAAGGATCACCCCTTCATAATCGAGCCGTTCATTAAATGTTTTTGCTGTATTCACTGCATCCTGTCCGGTCATGGCATCCACGACAAACAAGGTTTCATGCGGGTTGACAGCCTTCTTAACTGCGGCAATCTCATTCATCATTTCTTCATCGATAGCCAAGCGGCCGGCAGTATCGATAATGACGACATTGAATCCCCGGTCTTTCGCTGAAGTAATAGCATGTTTTGCGATCTTAACCGGATCTTTGTTATCATCTTCGGAATAAACCTCGACTTCGACCTGTTGTCCAAGAACTTTCAGCTGTTCGATGGCAGCAGGACGATATACGTCGCACGCAACAAGCATCGGGCTTTTTCCTTTTTTTGTTTTAAGGTAATTGGCCAGCTTGGCGGAAAAGGTGGTTTTCCCGGAGCCTTGTAAACCTGCGATCAGGATGACAGCAGGATCCCCTTTAAGATTCAGGTCGGTTTTCATGCCGCCCATCAGCTCTGTCAGCTCGTCATGCACGATTTTCACCATCAACTGTGCCGGTGAAACAGCAGTGAGAACATCCTGTCCCAGCGCTTTTTCCTTCACCGTGTCGGTAAACTGCCTGGCGATCTTGAAACTGACGTCGGCATCGAGCAATGCTTTCCTGACATCTTTTAAGGTCTCCGCCACATTGATCTCGGTAATATGACCCTGTCCCTTGAGTACTTTAAACGCCCGGTCGAGCTTATCGGTCAATCCTTCAAACATAGATTTCTTCCTTTATTTTATTTTTCCTGTTAAAAAATCCTTTGCAAAAGTACGAAAAAATCGGATTGTAAGTCAGTATGGAGAGGGCCGGGATGAGAATGCTGTAATTCATTGAAAAGATGCCGATCGAATAATATTATGGTTTGCCTCATTTTGTTTTCCCATAATAAAATATTTGTCCAGGTCTTTTCTTTCAGCGAGTTCTTCCATTTTTTTATTTTCTTTGTTGGTTTTGTAAAAATTATGTAAATTTGTTCAAATAATAATTATTAACCAAATCCTTACTGCAATGAAAAAAACTTTACTTTCTCTCATGGCTATTGTGGCTTTTTCGATAGCCACTTTCGGTCAAACATGGACCACTGTCAATTCAAATCTTGATGTCGCCAGGGGTATTGGTCAGATTTCAATTGGCATGAATAACCCAAATGCCATGTGGGCATATGCTGTTGATGGTACAGGTAAAATTGTTGATTCATATACCAAATCAATCGATGGTGGTGCGACCTGGACAAAAGGATCTTTCAATGCCGGAACCGGCTTATCTCAATTATTTGCAATTGACGAGAATACCTGTTGGGCCTTATTCAACACAGGCGCTACCCAGGGTATTTATAAAACCACTAATGGTGGAACAACATGGGCTAAAGTTGGGACTGCATACGGAAGCAACTCTTTTGCAGATGCCATTTGTTTCGTTGATGCCAATAATGGTGTTGCTATAGGTGACCCTATTGGCGGGTACTTCGAGATATACACTTCGTCAGATGCCGGGGCTACATGGACCCTTGTTCCACAGGCAAACATTCCTAATCCTTCACCGACAACTGAAACTGGAATAACAGGAGACTATTGTTCCTTTGGAAATGATGTCTGGTTTGGCACCACCGGAGGAAGGGTATATCACTCAATCGATAAAGGGGTTCACTGGACTGTTTCTTTGACTTCCTTTGGAAACGCTGAGGTAGTACAACCTCTATTTGCAGATGCAATGAATGGTTTTGCATTCCGTTCTTATCTCGATTTAGGTCTCATTACTGACCTTGCCCTCACTTCGGATGGTGGCGCTACCTGGACAGATGTTCTTGTTGGTGGTGCATGTTATGGACGTTACTTTTACTTCGTCCCGGGTACTGTAAACACCTATGTGGCTTCTGCAGGATTAGCAAGTCCGGATCAAGGGATATCTTACAGTTACGATGGAGGGAATAACTGGAGCCCAATTACTACAGGAGGCGATTACGAGGCTAATTCATGGATTAATGTCACAACTGGTTGGGCAGGATCTACCGCTTCTACGAAAAAGTCGACCGGAGGTATGTTTATTTATACCGGAGATTCTCTGCTTCCTCTTGCAGCAAGATTCGAAGCTGATTATACTGCCATTAGTCTCGGTCAATCTGTAAACTTTACCAATCTTTCACATGGGTTCCCAACTAGCTCTATTTGGACCTTTCCAGGCGGCAACCCATCACACTACACGGGTAATAACCCTCCTGCCATTACATATAATACTTCAGGCAGTTTCGATGTAAAACTGAAGGTTTTTAACGCATTCACAACGGATACTCTTACTAAAACGAATTATATCTATGTGGGCGCTTTTGGCGTCAATGAACTCAGTGCAAATGCTGTTTCTGTTTTCCCGAATCCTGTTAAAGATGTTATGACGGTCCAGGCTAACAGAAACATTAATGAGATCCAGGTTTACGATGCAGCAGGTCAGCTTATAATCGACCAGACTGTCAATGCAAAAACCATTACCGTTAATACTTCCGGTCTGACCACCGGCATCTATACCCTGAAAGCTATTTTGGGCAACGGCACTATCAATAAAAAAGTTGTTATCCAATAATCCTTCTCCCCTTTAAAGGACCAAAGTCCAGGCGGAATAACAAAAAGCTGTCTCAATATGAGGCAGCTTTTTTTTGCGGGCCTCATCATTTTTTAGACTTTTACACATGAATAATTTTTTATATTTGCATATATGATACCCGGAAGACGCTAAGACTATGGAAGAACATCCAAAGAATGAACAAAGTTTGGACAACCAGCATGAGCAAAATAATCCCAGGCCGGAAAATCCAAAACAGGCCTCCCGGAGAAAATTCTTACGTACCATCGGCTTGATTGGGGCCGGTGCTGCTACCGGCGCCGCAGCATTATATTCCGGGGATATCTTTGAAAAAACAAAGAAGAAAGGCGGAAAGAAAAGTGTACTGTTGACGCAGGACAACAAGTTGGTGGAGGTGGATTCATTGGAGTTGAAAGCCCTGCAGAAATCACCTGAACAGCAGATGCAAATAAGAGGTCGGGAAGGGATCCCGGGCCGGCGCTGGATCTGGGTGATCGATCTTTCAAAATGCCGCAATGCCCGACAGTGTATTGCTGCATGCCAGGCAGCCCATCACCTTCGCCCGGACCAGTTTCACATCAATACCCTGCAGATGCAGGAGAATGCACATACGCCTTCCTTCCATATGCCAAAGCCCTGCCATCATTGTGACAACCCACCCTGCGTATCCGTGTGCCCGGTAGATGCAACCTTCAAACGGCCCGATGGCCCCGTGCTGATCGATAATGAACGCTGCATCGGCTGCCGCTTTTGTATTGCTGCTTGTCCGTATTCCGCACGAATGCTGAACTGGAGCAAACCAAAGTTCGAAGAACAAGATAAAGACCTTCCTTATAATATTGAACTCAATATTCCGCAACGAATAGGTACCATCACAAAATGCCTGATGAGTTCCGACAGGCTGCGGGAGGGCAGACTCCCATATTGCATCTCCGCCTGTCCGAATGGAGTCTATTATTTCGGGGATGAAAATGAAGATGCCGTGACCAATGGCACAACCAAAGAAACCGTCAGGCTCAGCACGCTACTTAACGAAAACGGAGCATACCAGCTGCTTCCTGAACTTGGCACCAAGCCAAGGGTTTATTACCTTCCACCGAAAAACAGGTTATTCCCGTTTGAACCATCAAAGGAGGCAGAACCGAAGAAGATCTAGACGACATGGATGAAGACAACATTGCACTCAACAAAATAACGGAAGACCTCACCTTTCATATCCGTATCACACGAGGATTCAAGATATGGATGGGGTTCCTCATCCTCGGACTTTGCATCTGCCTTTATGCCTATACCCTCCAACTCCGTCTTGGCTTGGGTGTAACAGGGCTTCGTGATTACGTATCCTGGGGGTTGTACCTCTCCAACTTCGTTTTCTTTGTCGCAACCAGCCTGATCGGTATGCTGATCAGCGGCGTGCTTGGGTTGATCGGCATCAAATGGATCACACCGCTTGCCCGGATTGCCGAGATCATTGCAGTTGCCTTTGCAGCGATCGCAGGATTGGTCATCATCATGGACATGGGACGTCCCGACCGCCTTGCAAACGTATTTATCTATGGCAGGTTTCAGTCGCCCATCCTCTGGGATGTCACCGTGGTAACCACCTACTTCGTGCTGAGCGCTCTATTATTGTATCTCACCCTGATATCCGATATCGCCTGGGTTCATAAAAAAACCGATCACTTGCCCGGATGGGTGAAAAAATCATACCAGGTTCTCTCTCTGAACTGGACGGATACAATAGAGAAGAACCATATCATCCGGCGTTGTGTCAGGATTCTTCTCATCCTCATCATCCCATGCGCATTAGCCATCCATACTGTTACCTCCTGGCTCTTTGCCATGACGACCCGCGCTGGTTGGGATAGCACCCTTTTCGGACCTTATTTCGTCACCGGGGCTTTCGTTTCCGGTGGATCAGCCGTGATCATCGCCATGTTTTTCTTCCGGAAGAATTACAAACTTCACAATTACATCACCAACCAGCATTTCAACAACATGGGAAAACTCCTCGCCCTGATGATGCTGGTCTATCTTTATTTTAACATCAATGAATTCCTCGTCCCGGGATATAAGCTTAAGACTGCTGAAGCGATCAACCTTTATGATCTTTTTAACGGGCGGTTTGCCTTCCTGTTCTGGATCGTTCAAATCGGTGGGCTGATCCTTCCAATCATCCTCATACTCTTCAGGAAAATGAGAACCCCGCTCCCGCTGTTGATCATCGCACTGGCTGTATTCATCGGCTCATGGTTCAAGAGATACATCATTGTAATCCCCGTCCAGGAACATCCCTATTTGCCCATTCAATATGTGCCTTACAATTTTAAAGTGTATACTCCGACACTGACAGAAATCGCGATCACCCTGTCATCATTTTTTATGGCGCTGATCATTATTACGCTGTTATCGAAATTTTTCCCTATTATTCCAATCCGTGAAACAGCAATCGAAAAAGGATTGATGAAGGAGGAAGAATGAAAAATGAAAAGTGAATGGTGAGATGTGAGATGTGGGATGTGGGATGTGGGATGTGGGATGTGAGATATAAAAAGGAGTGAACATAGTTTAATATTATGAAGAAATTTCCGGGGATCTTATTTTTTATCTTTATTATTTTAAGGATCGGCGCTTCTGCACAATCAACCATTGCAACCTGGGTGGTTCCCGAGGAAGCAAAAGAGAAGGTGTGCCCTTTTCAATTCACTCCTGAGACGATGAAGAGCGGGGAGAATATATTCCAGAAAAACTGCAAATCCTGCCATGGAGACCCGGGGAAGCAGAACTGGGCTAAAATCGTTCCTCCTCCGGGAGATCCCGCTTCTGCCGGATTTCAGAAACAAACCGACGGAGAAATATTTTACAGGGTCACCACCGGGAAAAGGCCCATGCCCCAGTTCGGGAATATCCTTTCAGATGAGGAACGCTGGCAGGTGATTTCCTATATCCGGAGTTTTAATACTAACTATGTGCAGCCTGCTCCTGTCGTAAAAGCAGGAAGCGGAAGTAAGACCCTCACCCTCAGGATGTATTGCAATTACAGACAAAAGAAACTCTATGTTCTCTGCATGGAAATTACAAAGGACAAAACAGAGATCCCTGCAAAAGGCATCGATATCCAACTGAACGTGAAACGCTATTTTGGAATTCTCAGAGTGGGAGACCCGAAAACCACAAATGCCAAGGGGCTTGCATTGTTCGACTTTCCTTCCGACCTGCCCGGCGGACAATTTGGCATTCTTGATCTTTCGGCAAGGGTCAAAGATGAAACCGGGAACCTATATTCAAACCAGGCCAATGCCAGACTTGCCATCGGAAAACCATTCCTGTTCAAAAACCTTACCGATGCCCATGCTATGTGGTCGGTTCGCTCAAAAGCGCCTGTTTGGTTGATCCTCACATTCTCCCTGTCACTGATAACCGTGTGGGGATTCATCTTTTATATCTTCATTTCATTAAAAAAATTGAAACAGACAAATTAATTTAACCCCCAAAAACATGAAGTATCTAACAACCCTCGGAAGAAGTCTGTTCGCCCTGCCTTTCGGCATCCTGGGTTTGAACCATTTTCTCATGAAGAGTTATTATCTTGGAATGATCACCACATTCATTCCAGGAGGCGGATATACCATTATTATTACCGGATTGGCCCTCATTGCTGCTTGTATTTCCATTATAGCGAAGAAGTACATTCAACTGTCCTGCCTGCTCCTGGCGCTATTACTGTTTATCTTCATCCTTACCATTCATGTTCCGGGACTTTTTGATTCGACACCAATAACCATTCTGAAGATGGATACGAAGGTCTCGACCCTTGCACTGATCGAACTCCTGAAAGACGCTTCCCTGATGGGTGGAGCATTGATGATCGCTGGGATATATAGGGATGAAAAGGCTGTAGCAAAAGCGTGACAAGCCATTTTGATTCAATACCAGATAATATGAATTACAAAGTTACTTTTCTGATTATCCTTGCCTTGATATTATGCTCGGGAGGCATTCGTGTCCAGGCACAGGACCCGGCAGATACGGTTGAGGTTGGAGTTGTTGAACACCTCGATAAAATAATTCCGGATGGCTTGTCATTCCGGGATGAAAACAACAAACCGGTGATCCTGAAGGAGCTGATTAAACGCCCAACCATCCTGGCCCTGATCTATTTTGATTGCCCGGGAATCTGTCCGCTGATACTGGCCAGCGTTTCGAATGTAGTGAAAAAGCTGGATATGCAGCTCGGTAAAGACTATCAGATCGTAACGGTCAGTTTCAATGCGCTGGATACACCGGATAAGGCCCTGGACAAGAAGAACAACTTTCTTGATAACAAAAGCAGGCCTTTCGGTCAATATTGGAACTATCTGACGGGGGACAGTGCGAATATTTATGCACTCACCAATGCTGTCGGATTTAAATTCATTCGAGCAGGAAACGATTTCATTCATCCCACATGCATCATCATCCTGAGCCCTGAAGGGAAGATCACCCGTTATCTTTATGGAACATCTTACCTTCCTTTCGATGTAAAGATGGCCCTGATCGAAGCCCAGAAAGGGATTTCACGGCCGACCATCAATCGCATCCTGGATTTTTGCTTCACCTATGACCCGGCCGGAAGGCGTTACAGTCTGGCTGTAACAAAAGTGAGCGCCACCATTATCATTTTTATTACCGTTATCTTTTTTATCTCTTTGCTGGTACGTTCATCACGGAAAAAATCAAGATCAAAAGAAACCTCAAATCCATCCAACTCATAGTCAAGAAATTCTATCCATGACAGGGAACACAAATCTTCATGAAGAGCCGAGTTATCTGATCGATACCGGGAAGCGAAAAGGAATCAGTGCCTGGCTTACTACTACCGATCACAAAAGGATCGGCCTGCTCTACCTCTGGTCTATCATGGTTTTCTTCATCGTGGGAGGGATTCTCGGGGAAACCATGCGAACAGAACTTTTTAAGCCCGGACAACAATTCTACGGCCCGCAAACTTACAATGCCATTTTTACGCTGCATGGGCTCATTATGATCTTCCTGATTGTGATCCCCGGACTGACTGTCGTCTTCGGCAACTTTGTCATGCCTATTATGATTGGTGCCAACGATGTCGCATTTCCGCGACTCAACCTATTTGCCTGGTACTTGTATATCCTGGGCGCAGCGGTTGTGGTCATTTCCCAGTTTACCGGCAACGGCCCACCCGATACTGGCTGGACATTTTATGCGCCCTACAGCACACAAACACACACCAACGTAATAGCAGCGGTGAGCGGAGCCTTCATTCTCGGGTTTTCTTCCATCCTTACCGGGATTAATTTCATTGTAACGATTCACCGTTTACGCGCCCCTGGAATGAGTTTCTTCAAAATGCCCTTGTTGCCCTGGGCGGTCTATGCCACCGCATGGATCCAGATCCTGGCTACTCCCGTGATCGGCATCACCTTACTGATGATCATTGCAGAAAGAGTGTTTCATATCGGATTCTTTGATCCGGCGCTGGGCGGCGACCCTGTCCTTTACCAACATCTTTTCTGGATCTATTCGCATCCTGCGGTGTACATCATGATCCTGCCGGCCATGGGCGTCATCACCGAAATCATCCCGACCTTCTGCCAGAAGCAAATTTACGGATACAAAGCCATCGCGATTTCCAGCCTCGCCATTGCAGGAGTGGGATATTTTGTATGGGGACATCACATGTTCACCTCCGGAATGAGCAAAGAAGCCATCTGGACATTTTCACTGCTCACTTTCCTGGTGGCCGTTCCCAGCGCCATCAAGGTTTTCAACTGGGTAGCTACCATGTACAAAGGCTCCATCGATCTGAAACCCCCGCTGCTATATGCCATAGCTTTTATCTTTTTATTTTCCATCGGGGGATTGACAGGCCTTGTGCAGGGCGCATTGGCAACGGATATCCAGGTTCATGACACCTCCTTTGTTGTGGCGCATTTCCATTATATCATTTTTGGAGGTGTCGGCTTTGCTTTCCTGGGAGCGGTTCATTACTGGTATCCCAAGATGTTCGGGAGGATGTATAACTTTCGCGTTGCGAATGTTGCCTGGGGATTTCTGTTCATCGGTTTCAATCTCCTGTATTTTCCGCAATTTATTATCGGGCTCGAGGGAATGCCCAGGAGGTATTTTGATTATCTTCCTCAATTTACCTGGGGACAGCAGTTGTCCACCATCGGAGGTTATATTCTCGGGATCGGGTTTATCATTCTTCTTGTGAACCTCTTCCGGAAGAATGGAGCAAAATCAACGGCGAACCCCTGGGGAGGTAAAACCCTCGAATGGTTACTGCCTTCTCCCCCACCAATGGAGAATTTCACTACTCCGCCAATGGTGCCGGATAAGCCGTATGACTATGATTAATTCGTAATTAATTGCCATGGATCATATAGAAATGCAACGGGACGATGTTGGCGCAAAGCTTGGAATGTGGGTATTTATCTTTACCGAGATCTTGCTCTTCGGTGGATTATTCCTGGTTTATGCAGTCATGCGGCACCGGTATTCAGCGGATTTTCACCAGGCTTCGCTTCAGCTCAACACATTTATCGGGGCGTTGAATACGGTGGTTCTGCTGATCAGCAGTATGACGGTCGCTATGTCTATCACTGCTGTTCAGAAAAAGGATAACCGGAAAGCAACAATCCTGCTATGCATTACCCTGCTATGCGCTGTCATCTTTCTTGTGGATAAATATTTTGAATGGGGACATAAAATCTCGATCATGTTGTACCCCGGTACAGATCTGATGCAATCGCTGAAACACGGATACATTCTTTTTTTCAGTCTTTATTTTTTTATGACCGGATTGCACATGCTTCATCTTGTGATCGGAGCCATAATCCTTGTTGTAGCATTGACCAAGGTCAGAATGAGACTGATCAACGATGAACATTATATATTGCTTGAAAATGGCGGACTTTACTGGCACCTGGTTGATTTGATCTGGATATTTTTGTTTCCGCTTTTATATTTGGTTACATAGAAGCAGGTGAAATAGCGAAGTAGCGAAATGGCGAAATTGCGAAATGAAAATAGGCAATAGGCATCAGGCATCAGGGAACACTTAACACTTAACACTTAATAACTTAATAACTTAATAACTTTAAAACTTTATAAATTCAATCGAAAATTAATATGCTCCCAGAAGTTAAACATATAACGGAATATCCGCTTTACGGGAAGGTTCTGGTTGGGTTGCTGGCGCTCACAACTTTCACCATTCTGGTACCATGGCTGGATCTGACCGCATTTACTGCATTGATAGCATTGGTATTGGCTTCCACCAAAGCCGGGATCGTGATGACTTATTTCATGCACCTGAAGGTTGAATATATCCTGCTCAAGATCCTCGTGGTCATGGTACTTGCAATTTATGCCTCTGTTATTCTCCTTACATTCTCAGATTATTTCTTTCGATAAATAAATAACAAAATGAAAATAGGCATTAGGCATTAGGGAACATTTAACACTTAACACTTAACACTTTATAACTTTATATCTTTATAAACTTTATAAACTCAATTCATAATTCGTAATTATCCTTTTATGTATACCGGCGCATCAAATTTTGTTGAAGGAGTAGATTGGGTTTTTAAACTGCTTTTCGGGATCAGTTTTTTCTTTTTATTGCTCATTACAGCAACGATGGTCTACTTTGTTGTCCGGTACAACCGGAAAAGTCATCCGAAAGCAATACAGGTCAAGGATAGCACAGCGCTTGAGATCATCTGGATCACGATCCCGATCGTCATTGTTCTTTTTCTGTTCTATTTCGGATATGCTGCTTTTCAACCTATGATCTGGGTGCCGAAAAATGCCATGCAGGTAAAAGTGATCGGCAGGATGTGGCAGTGGAGTTTTGAATACCCCGGCTCAAAAGTGGCAACTGAACTGGTACTTCCGCTGAACAACCCGGTTAAGCTGAACCTTCATTCCGAAGATGTCATCCATGGTTTCTCAATTCCGGCTTTCCGGGTTAAAGAGGATGTGGTTCCGGGGAAAAATAATTATATGTGGTTTACGCCTCAACAAATCGGTGAGTATGAGATCTTTTGCACGGCCTATTGCGGCGTTCGTCATTCCTATATGGGAACAAAAGTAAGGGTGGTCACACCCAGGGAGTTCTATACCTGGCTGAAGGCCTTGAAAGTTGCATCCGCAGAGCCTATTGGACTTGTGATCCTGAAGAAAAACGCCTGCATCGGCTGCCATTCGCTTGATGGTTCTAGGCTTGTCAGCGTTACCTTTAAAGGTCTTTATGGGAAAATGGAAACGGTAGCAACGAATGGTGCGGAAAGAAAGGTGAAAGTAGATGATGAATACATCACTTCATCGATCTATGATCCTGATAAAGATGTCGTGATGGGTTTTTCAAAGGGGGTGATGAAACCTTATCAAGGGATCATCAAGGATGACGAGACCAAAAAAATCATTGAATACCTGAAAACCCTGAAATAACTTTGCGTTTTTTCCTTACCCGAATTTTACCGGAATTGATCCGGATTAAGATCACACTCTCTGTGACGTTATCTGCATTTACTGCATGGGTGGTGGCTTCAGGGAAAGTATCTGTAAAATCGGTTTTCCCTCTTGCCGGGATCTTTCTCCTTGCCTGCGGTGCCTCCGTCTTGAACCAGATTCAGGAAAAAGACCAGGATGCAAAAATGGATCGCACCAAAGGCCGGCCGATACCTTCCGGCAAACTCACATTCCAACAGGCCTTCCTGATTGCAATTCTTCTGCTGTTTTCGGGATTTGGTATTCTTGTATCCGGACTCTATTGGACCTGCGTTATTCTGGGAATATTGAATATCCTCTGGTACAATGGTTTTTATACCTGGCTGAAAAAGAAGACAGCATTTGCCGTCGTTATTGGCGCCCTGTCGGGGGTGATTCCTGTTTTCATGGGCTGGTCAGCAGCAGGTGGTTTTTTGGCCGATTCGCCTGTCCTGTTGCTGGCATTTTTTCTATTTATTTGGCAGATTCCTCACTTCTGGTTATTGATGCTGAAATATAATGATGAATACCGGTTAGCAGGATTTCCTGTCATGACTGATATTTTCAGTAATTACCAGTTCCGGAATATAATCCTGGCGTGGATGATCGGCGCCACCGGAACCTCTCTCCTCCTGATCCTTTCAGGATTCTGGATGTTCTTTTTTTCAAAGGTGATCATCATGAGTTTGAACCTGTTGATCCTGGTCCTTTTTTTTCAACAATTGCATTTTGCAAGGAATCCCCGGTACAAGTTGATGTTCATCACCATGAATGCTTTTCTACTCGTTGTACTTAGCCTGATGGTTATAGAAAAATTCTTCTCCTGAAAAGTCGGGAATGAAGCCGTTAAAACAAAAAAAAAGGTATATTTGTTTTCTGAAAACCCCTAACCTGATTCCTTCATGAAAAAGCTGTTTGTTTTTGCATTCTCGTTATGCATGCTTGTATTTCCCGGCAGATCTCAAAAAAATATACCGGTACAAAATATTGCAAATGATACTGCTCACTATCCCTATTGGGTACAGATGATGCAGGATCCAACGGTGAACTTTTTTAAAGTTCAGCGGGCGTTCAATATCTATTGGCAAGACCGAAAGATTACAAAAGGTTGCGGGTGGAAGGTATTCAAGCGCTGGGAATACATGATGCAAAGCCGTGTCCTCCCGAACGGTGACCGTCCCGCACCGGAACTGGCAGAACATGCATTTGAACAATTCTTAAAGAGTACCACATCCACAAACGGAAACTGGGTTTCTTTGGGTCCTGCCACTATCCCGTTGCCGGGACCTGCAGGCTATGAAGGATTGGGAAGGGTCAATACGGTTGGTTATCATCCCACCGACCCGAATAAGATTTATATCGGTGCACCTTCCGGTGGAATGTGGCAGTCATCCGATGCCGGTCTGACATGGATTACGAATACGGATACTTTACCCACATTGGGTGTTTCCGCCATCATCGTAGATTATTCTTCTCCCAACAAGATCTTCATCGGAACCGGGGATCGCGATGCCGGAGATGCCAGCGGATTGGGAGTTTATAAAAGCTTAGACGGGGGACTGACCTGGACCCCCTCAAAAACAGGGATGGGCGATAAAACCGTAGGCAGGATGATCCAGGATCCTACCAATTCATCGATCCTGCTTGCAGCCACCAGCGGAGGCATCTACCGTACAATTGATGGAGGGAACAACTGGACGCTGACACAGACCGGTAACTTCAGCAGTATTGAGTTTAAACCGGGGAATCATTCCACTGTTTATGCTGCAGGCGGTTTCTACTTTTACCGATCAAGCAATAATGGAGTAACTTTTACCATTGTTACCTCTGGCCTAAACGGTGGACAACGTTCAACCCTCGCCGTCAGCGCAGCAAACCCTGCCTATGTTTATCTTCTTTATGCTGCCAATGATAATGGGTACGGTGGAGTTTACCGTTCCACCGATTCCGGACTTTCTTTCAGCCTTCGTTCCAATTCACCGAACATACTTGACTGGAGTTGCGATGGAAGCGATACCGGCGGACAAGGCTGGTATGACCTTGCCTTAACTGCCGACCCGACCGATGCCGACAAAATATATGTAGGAGGAGTGGATGTATGGAAGTCAACGGATGGAGGATCAACCTGGACCATCAATTCGCACTGGTATGGAGGATGCAGTGTGCCGGCAGTTCATGCAGATTGTCATTATCTTGGGTTTTCGCCGGTCAACGGGCAACTGTTTGCAGGGAATGACGGTGGTGTATTTTCTACCCCAGACGGAGGTACATCATGGAACTACCTGATTACTGGGGTTACCATTGGTCAGATCTATAAACTGGGACAGGCCCAGCTGTCAAAAAACCATGTAATCAATGGGTTCCAGGATAACGGGACCTACACCTTATCCCCAACCGGTTGGCTTCAGACCGGAGGCGGCGACGGGATGGAATGCATCATTGATTATTCCAATGATGCTTACTCCTACTATACATTATATTACGGTGATATCTACCGGCGATACAATAATGCCGACGAAAATCACATTGCAGGGAACGGTACGAACGGAATCACGGAAAGCGGAGGATGGGTAACCCCGTTTATCCTTCATGCAACGGACCCAAACACGATATTCATCGGCTACAAGAATATTTGGAGAAGCACCAATGTTAAGGCAAATAATCCAACCTGGCAGAAAATATCGGATAACCTGGCCGGAAGCAACGGCAGCGACATGTCGGTGGTTGAAAATTCACCTGCGAATACGAATATTCTATATGCTGCTCGTTCAGACAACCGCTTATTCCGATCCGACAACTGCATGGACACCAATCCTATATGGATCGATCTTACTTCTTTGCTTCCTGTAAGCTCCACACCTACTGACATCGCCGCACACCCGACCGATCCGAACACGGTTTATATCACCATAGGGAATTCAGTTTATAAATCTATAAATAAAGGCCTCACCTGGACTAATATCAGCTTAAACCTGCCAGCCGTGCATGTGAATTCGATTGCATATTATAAAAATGACCTGGAAGGACTTTACATCGGCACAGATGCTGGTGTTTACTACAAAGATGCCTCTATGACCGGTTGGGTTGCCTTCAACAAAGGACTTCCCGCCAATGCAAAGATAACGGAAGTGGAAATTTATTATGATAACGACAGTGTTTCCAGTGATGTGATCAGGGGATGTACTTATGGAAGAGGACTGTGGAGTTCAGATATGTATCATGCAGCCCCTGTGGCTGATTTCACAGCCAACAAAACCAACCTGACTGCCGGTTGCAGCGTCAATTTCAGCGACCTGTCGAATGGTACGCCAACTAACTGGCAATGGACATTTAACGGAGGTACTCCTTCCACATCGAATGTCAAAAACCCTTCGGGGATCATTTATAACACCCCCGGAACCTATTCCGTGAATATGAAAATCTGGAATGGGAACGGTTCGGATTCCATTTTCAAGATAAATTATATCACGGTAGGTAATGCCCAAGCCCCGGCCATCGCGTTTACAGCCGATAAAACGGTGCTATGCGAAGGTGACATCGTTCACTTCCATGATGAAAGTGATAATTGTCCCTCAACATGGAACTGGGAGTTCGCGCCTACTACCTTTACCTTCATTCAGGGAACAAACGCCAACAGCCAGAATCCGGTTGTACAGTTTAACACCCCCGGGCTGTACACGGTAAGGTTGACTGCTACCAACAGTACAGGAATCAACTCTTTAACCAAAATGAATTATATCGCTTACGGCGGTTACCTGCTTCCCTTTACCGAAGGATTTGAGAATGGTTTTGATAACCAATATTGGACCATCCAGAATTCGGACAATGATAAAACCTGGGATACGATCACCGTTGCTGGTACCAATCCAGGACACCTGGCTGCCTGGATTAATTTACATGACTATAACATTCAAATGAACCGTGATCAGCTCATCAGCCCACCCTTGAATTTTTCTTCCTACTCCTCACTGATGTTGAGTTTCCAGCATGCCTATGCACAACATGGTACAACGAAAGATTCACTGATTGTGAAGATCTCCTCCGATTGCGGAATAACCTGGACCCGCCTTCTCGCTGCAGGGCCCAATGGCACCCCCAATGTCTTTGTAACCCACATACCGATGTCGACCTCCTTCTTTCCCCAATCCGATTACGATTGGTGCGGTTCTGCATATGGAACGAATTGCTACCAGCTGGATATTTCACCCTGGGCCGGATTACGGAATATTAAAATCATGTTTGAATCATATAATCGCCGCGGAAACAACCTCTTTCTCGATAATATCAGCATCTCCGGACCAACCGGGATTCCGGATGCGGGAAATAACCAGGAAGAGATCAGAGTCTACCCCAATCCCACAACCGGTTTTGTAAACCTGTTTGTTTCAAATCCTTCTTCAAGGGTCAGTCTGTCTGTCATCAATCTGCAAGGACTCACCATATATACCGATCATTTTTCCGCGATAACGGGAAACCTGGAGAAACAATTCAATTTTACCGGCTTCGCCAAAGGTGTATATTTTTTCCGGATCATCTCCGATCAATCGACCGTTGTGAGAAAAGTAATCCTGGAATAACTGGAATAAGATGACAAAAAAATTATTCTTCCTTCTGCTGATCCTTTCAGCCTGTGTTCATCCTGAGACGGATAAAACGCTTTTGGAAAAAGAGCTGATCAAAACCGACCAGGATTTCAGCCAGATGAGCATTGAAAAAGGCATGAAAGAGGCATTTCTATTTTACGCTGCAGATTCCGTGATCATGCTCCGGCAAGGGCAACTTCCGCTTTTCGGAAAAGCAGAACTCATAAAACACCTTAAAACTGTTCCGGATAAGCAGATCCATCTTAGCTGGGTTCCTGTCATAGCTGAAGCTTCAGGCGACCTGGGATATACTTACGGAAAATGGGAATTGCGGTTTACCGGTAAAGATACCGTTGAATATGGAAACTATGTGACTATCTGGAAAAAGTTTCCCGGGGGAAAATGGAAATATGTTCTCGACGGAGGAAATGACACCCCAAAACCTGACTGAGTAATAAAGTTTGTAAAGTTTTTAAAGTTATAAAGTATACTGACTTTTTTACTCACCATTCAGTATCTACTAGTTTTTCATTTCGCCATTTCGCTATTTCGCCATTTCATTACTTTTGTATCCTCAAATTCTTGTTCATGTATCTCTTTTATTCCCCTGTCGTGACTCAAGGACTGAATATCCTTGGCGAACAGGAATCATGGCATTGTACCCGTGTTTTGCGGCTGACAGAAGGCGGTACGATCCACCTGGCCGATGGCCGTGGGAACCTTTATGAATGCATGATCCGGATTGCTGATCCGAAAAAGTGCGTGGTGAATGTAGTTTCCGTTCAGGCTAAATACCTGAAGCGAAAAAATTACCTGCATATCGGCATAGCACCCACGAAAAGCATGGACCGATTCGAATGGTTCGTGGAAAAGGCAACCGAGATCGGGATCGATGAGATTACCCCCGTATTTTGCGCCCATTCAGAACGGATCAGGATCAAGACTGAACGCCTGCAAAAGATTCTCGTCGCTGCTATGAAACAATCGCTGAAAGCCTACCTCCCAATACTGAATGAGCCTAACGAATTAAAGAATTTTTTCAATAAGAATTTTACAGGACAGAAATTTATCGCCTCCTGTGAATCATGTGAAGAAGATGAACTTCAGAAAGTGTATCAGAAAGGATCAGATGCCCTGATCCTGATCGGGCCAGAAGGTGATTTTTCCCCGGAAGAGATCGCACTTGCAAAAAAACAGGGATTCATTCCAATAAGCCTGGGAAAAAGTCGTTTACGAACTGAAACAGCTGGCATTGTGGTATGTCAAACCATCACATTGTTGAATTCATGATACGCATAGTTAATTTCGAATGTATTTTTATGAAAAGATGGATTTTTTTTATCGGTATTTTCTTCCTGCTTTCATCTTTCTCACCGCTTCCGTCCTACCAGATCGCATTGCTGAAGTATAACGGAGGAGGCGACTGGTATGCCAATCCTACATCCCTGCCGAATCTTGTGAAATTTACCAATAAGAACCTGGGAACCAATATCAGTGAAGATATTGCTACCGTAGATGTCGGAAGTCCTGAGATTTTCAACTATCCCTTCGTACACATGACCGGCCATGGAAATGTGATCTTCTCAGCACAGGAGCAAAAAAATCTCAGGGATTACCTTATCGGAGGAGGATTCCTTCATATCGACGATAATTATGGTATGGATAAATTCATCCGTCCGCAATTGAAAAAACTCTTCCCGGAACTTGACCTTGTTGAGCTTCCCATCAGTTTTCCTATTTATCATAAACCTTTTGATTTTCCGAATGGCCTGCCGAAGATCCACGAACATGACGGTTTGCCGGCCCAGGGATTCGGATTGTTCTGGGAAGGAAGGCTTATCATATATTATACGTACCAGTGTGATCTTGGCGACGGATGGGAGGACCAGGATGTTCATCATGATTCCGAGCCGACCCGGCTAAAAGCTTTGCAGATGGGAGCAAACATGCTTCAATATGTCTTTACGAACCGGTAGTTGTTGAATCCTGATTGGCTCTCTCTGAAAAGATGAAATATTGCAACTTCTCGACTTTTGTTTCCCTCTCTTTCAGATTGTTTTTCCCTACCTTTGTCAATACAGCATTTGGTTAATGAGTTTTCATGACTGATCTTTACAACAAGTTGTTTGAAGATGTCCGGTTCAGGGAAGGATTGAAAGCCTGCCTGAATTGCAGTACCTATACCGCCATCTGTCCGGCCGCAGAATTCTACGATTACCAGCCACACAGGATCCCGGATATTCTGATCGGCATTTTATATGATCCTGAAATAAAATTCAAGGAGGCCAATGGCCATGATCTTGGCAAACCGGAATCCCCCTCTTTCCTGAAATTTTATCCCGAAAAAGTATGAGCAAAACGGCCATCATCATAGGAGGGGGTGCAGCAGGGATGGAAACTGCATCTCAACTCGCACGACTCGGAATTGAAGTCGATCTGATCGAAAAGCAATCACATCTTGGAGGCCACCTGAATAGCTGGGACCACCTGTTTCCCAATAGGCGCAACAGTAAAGAGGTGTTTGAGTACCTGGAACTGGGAATGAACGATGGCATCTCCCTACATCTGAATACAGAGATCGACGCTATCCGGAAGGCCGGAGAAAGGTTTGCCATTGTCTTCCGGGACGGGAAGGAACTTTATTCCGATGCCCTGGTCATTGCAACCGGGTATGAGGTTTTTGATGCACGGAAAAAGGAAGAATACGGTTACGGGATCTATGATAACGTGATCACTTCCGCCGATCTGGAAGTGTTTTTCAAGAACAATAAACGGAAGAACCTCTTTGAAGGGAAAACGTATAAGCGTGTCGGGATCGTGCATTGTGTCGGTTCCCGGGACGAAAAGGCAGGCAACCTCTACTGTTCAAAATTATGTTGTGTAACAGGCGTAAAGCAGGCCATCGAGATCAAAGAGCTCATGCCGGATGCCGAGGTCTTCTGTTTTTACATGGATCTTCGCATGTTCGACCGCCACTTTGAGGAAATGTATTATGAAGCACAAGAAAAGTGGGGGATTCATTTCATCCGCGGAAGGCTTTCTGAAACTACTGAAAATCTGGATCATACCCTCCTGGTCAAACTGGAAGACACCCTGACCGGCCTTCCATTGAAAATGAAAATCGACCTGCTAATCCTCCTGGTAGGGTTTGTACCCTCACCCGAAACCCGGCGGCTGGCAGCTATGCTGGGATTAAAAGAAGGTGATGACCGGTTTCTTTGCCCAGCCGATGAACATATCATCCCCAATTCCACAGCGATCCCGGGGGTTTTTCTTGCCGGAACTGTGATAGGACCGGCCGGTATCGCAAATACAATCACAGACGCCCGTGCCACAGCACTGCAGGTTGCTACCTATTTAAAATAAATCCAGGATGAAATCCTTTTGCTACACGATCAGCGAAGACCGGCAAATTGATTTCGATTCAAATGACTGTAAAGTGACCGAGTCAATCAACTCGATCCATACTGCATTGAAAAAATCCGGATTATGACTTTTAACCTTTTCGTCCTTCAGTTTTTCCTTGGATTGATCTTCCTGTTCTACACTATGATGATGAATAACAGGAAATGGATTCGCGAGATGGATCCTACGGATAGGAAAAAACTTAAGGACGGTTTGCGCAGTTCAAGACTTTCACCGGTTGAAGTGGTGGATATTGCGGAGCTGGTGATTGAAGCCATTCCAAAATAGCGAAATAGCGAAATGGCGAAATAAAAAACTGGTGATTTGGCGAACTGGTGAGTTAATGAAATAGCGAAATAATTATCAATTATCAATTGTCAATTACTATTCTTTCTTCTTGGTAAACTGGCCGAGGTTCATAGCTAAAGAAAAGTAATTGGGATTGAAACTGCCCGCCATGTATGTAGCGCGTGCATAGCTCAGGGTAAACATCTTGATCCGGAGTCCGAAACCGTAAGTAAATCCGCTGAGGGCGGTACGATCGGTCAGTTTCATTTCCTGTCGCTGGCGGTAGTTATATCCTAATCTGATTGAAAATGCTTTGGCGATGGTAATTTCGGTGCCAACTACGATGTGACGCATCAGTTTATCTGCAAATTTCCCAACATCACTCTTCTTTTTGGTTTGCCCTGTGATGGCATCTACCTGGTTATCCGGACTCAACGGATCATTGTAAGTCAGGTCCCATTTTTCCAGGTTATTATAGAGCACTGAAATCCTCACGGGGATGTGTTTGAGTTTTGTCGCGATGCCTGCCTGCATTTCAAAGGGCAATGGATCTCGTGTCCCGGGAATATAGGGAACCAGTTGTATCCCGATATTCCGTGCAACAAGAGAAGCGGAAAAGATGTCATCAGTAGTGTTATACGTACCTGCCACATCAACGGCGAGTCCAAAGGAATAGTAGCTTTCAAGTTGTGAATAGATCAGTTTTCCGTTGGCACCGATGGAAAAATGCGGGCTTAAGGTCCTGCCCCATCCGATATTTAGCGCATATTCACCAGCAGTAAAATCGCCCCCAGTATTCCCTGCGATATCGGCATAGGTAAACTTTCCGTAATTGATAAACTGGAAGGTTCCGACAAAGTTGCCCACTTTGCTGAACGATTTGGAATACATGATATCACCATAGCTGTATGCCGTCCGAAGCGAAACAAAATCAAGAGCCAGGGTATTGCTCATATCGGCGGTAATGAGCGAAGGGTTTGTCAGGACCAGGCTTATATCATTGTCGTTGATTGCCAATATATTTCCACCCATCGACGCTACCCTTGCGGAATTGGTTCGGTCGAGAAAATCGAAAGTGGAATTGCCCCCGATCTGGGCAAAAGATGAAATAGCGATAATTCCGAAGAGACAGGTGATGAGAAAAGGTCGATGTAGATGCTGCACAGTGTGGATGATTATTTTAAAGATAACGAGGATGCTACTAAAATATTATAGTAACCCCCTCCCCTTTTTCTTTATCTTTTTCTCTTTCTTCAGATCTTCCATCAGTTTATCGAGTAAACCGTTGATGAACAGTTTACTTTTCGGGGTACTGAATAACTTTGACAACTCAATATACTCATTCATGGTCACCTTCACGGGTATCGACGGAAATTGCATCAGCTCAATTATTGCCATCTTAATTAGGATGATATCAGTAAGCGCAATCCGTTCAAGTTCCCAATTTTTTGTTTTTAAACGGATCATTTCTTCAAGTTTATCGCTTTGAGCAATGGTTTTTTTGAATAACTCAACGATGAATTTTTTATCCTCTTTGGAATCATCATCTTCATCTTTGGGAAAGAGTGAAACCAGCGACTGTGTATCCGGGAAGTTCTCAGGTATTTGTTTCAGGGTTTTCAGGATGAAGAGGGCGGCCGACTGATAATCTTCTACCCAGAAGATATTTCGCTCTTCACAATAAAACTGTAGTTCTGCAGATTTCGAAATACATTTTTTGAAGATCCGGTAAACGATATCACGATCGGCTTCAAAAGAGTTTTCAGTTTGGTTGAAATAAAGGCGGAGATCCTTCAGATTCCTGACCTTCAGGTAGATCTTGCGAACCATTTCCTGTTCTTCCGTCCAGGAAAATTTGTAGGTATTAAACTGTTTCTGCAGGTCCTTGTTTTGCTGAAGGCAGAGGATGAGCGAATTCTCAAGAAGTTTCAGGTTCGGGTTCAGTTCTTCTTCGGTAGGATAAAACTTGTTTTTTGCATCCTCCGATCGCATACGATAAAATTCGATCACTTCCAGGAAAAAAGAAAATTGCAGGTAATAGAGTTCAACGATTTTATCAATGCTCTGCAGAAGGGCTCTTTCTGCAATATCCTGGCGGCTTTCGCCACCCTGAAACCAGGCATAGAGCGCCTGAAAAACTTTGATCCTGTAATGCCTTCTGCCAAGCATAAAATTGAGTACGAAAAAAACAATTGATGTTTCAAAACTCCGGCGCAAAACTAATGAAAATTTGCTGATTTTTTTCTCTCCTCCCAAAAATCCGTTTTTGTTTCAAATAATATTTATATTTTTGCGTTCACTCTACAAGAAATTTGATGATGCACCTTTCAAAATAAAGTACGATGGAAGATAATGAGAAAATGGACAGGGATAGGGACAGAGACCGGGACAAGGAAGAAATTTTTTCGAGGACCGTCAGGGCAGGAAAAAGAACTTATTTTTTTGATGTAAAAGCTACTATCGCTGAGGAACGCTATCTGACTATCACAGAGAGCAAAAGGAGGTTTAACAATGAACAGGGAAAATTCTTTTACGAAAAGCACAAGCTTTTCCTCTACCGTGAAGATTTTGAAAAATTTGTCAACGGTCTGAATGATGCTATTGAATTTATCCAGACAGGGAAAGCTCCTGAAAGGATAGAACCTGAGCCTGAAGAGAACCACGATCCCATCGAAACCCCAGTAAGCACCAAGCACATCGATATCTCCTTCGATGACTTGAGCACGAATCCAGAAGAGAAATAATAGTATTCAGATTCAACCAGATTCAGCCATCCGGATGGATGGCTTTTTTATTTTTCAACAGTTTTCAACACGTTGCTTTTATAGCATAATTTTGCGACCTTTGCAGGTTTTAGTGTCAGTGCTAAATTCTACTAAAATTAATCGACCCGAAAAATGGGGAAAGTAATAGCCATAGCAAATCAGAAAGGGGGTGTTGGAAAAACCACAACGGCCATTAACCTGGCCGCAGGATTGGCTGTACTTGAGTACAAAACACTGATAATCGATGCTGATCCGCAGGCAAACGCAACCTCCGGTGTAGGTTTTAATCCCCGGAACGTGAAGACCAGCATTTATGAGTGCATCATCGATGACGTGGAACCGGGAAACATCATCCTGAACACTTCCACTCCGAACCTGGACCTGATGCCTGCACACATTGATCTGGTGGGAGCTGAAGTGGAGATGATCAACCTCCCTAACCGTGAAAAGATGATGAAGAAGGTTGTGGGAAAAGTCAGGGAGAATTATGATTTTATCATTATCGATTGTTCACCTTCCCTTGGGTTGATCACCATCAATGCACTCACTGCCGCTGATTCCGTGATCATTCCGGTTCAATGTGAATACTTTGCGCTCGAAGGGCTTGGAAAACTTCTGAATACGATAAAGATCGTTCAGGCACGGCTGAATCCCGAACTGGATATTGAGGGGATTCTGCTAACCATGTACGATAACCGACTCAATCTATCCAAGCAGGTTGTAGAAGAGGTAAAAACCCATTTCCAGCAAATGGTGTTTGATACCCTGATCAACCGGAATACAAAGCTGGGGGAAGCCCCGAGCTTTGGAAATACGATAATGATGCATGACATCAACAGCATGGGCGCTATGAATTATCTCAACCTGGCCAGAGAAATCCTGCAAAAAAATGAAATGACCCGGCTGAAATCATCTGAAAAACAAATCGACATATAAATGCAAGGCAAAAAGAAGGCATTGGGAAGAGGACTGAGTGCAATCCTGGAAAGCCCGGAAACTGACATTACCTCACGTGATATCTCCGGTGAATACGTAGTCGGCGCCATCGCGCATATTGCCGTTGAAAAGATCGAGCCTAACCCTTTTCAACCCCGCATCCAGTTCAATGAGGAAGAGCTCGCAGAATTAACCCTGTCTATCCAGGCCCAGGGGATTATACAACCCATCACTGTAAGGAAACTGGGATATGACAAATATCAACTCATTTCAGGTGAACGGCGTTTAAAAGCGGCTAAGCTGGCAGGTCTGACAGAAATTCCTACCTTTATCCGTGTTGCAAATGACGAGGAAATGCTGGAACTCGCGCTGGTGGAAAATATACAGCGGGAAGAACTGAATCCATTGGAAATCGCAATCAGCTTTCAGCGCCTCCTCGATGAATGCGAACTGAAACAGGAAGAGTTAAGCCAGAAAGTCGGGAAAGACCGTTCCACAGTTGCCAACTACATCCGACTGCTGAAACTTCCTACCGAAATCCAGATCGCCATCCGTGATAAAAAGATCAGCATGGGGCATGCCCGTGCACTCATCACCATTGAAGACGTTAAGACACAGCTGATAATCCTTCACCGGATCTTTGAAAAGAAATTATCGGTCAGGCAGGTGGAGGAGATCGTCCGTAACCTTGAACCAGGTAAACATCTTACACCACGGAAC
>Ga0224524_1000059_pt1 | contig 45791 bp, 41 predicted proteins | sample CFST75metaG_FD_179895 | JGI IMG/M metagenome (GOLD analysis project Ga0224524, IMG submission 179895) | Peat soil microbial communities from Stordalen Mire, Sweden - C.F.S.T75 | ecosystem: Environmental > Terrestrial > Soil > Wetlands > Peat | place: Sweden: Norrbotten County, Stordalen Mire... | reverse complement strand
ACCCCTACCCTCTGTCCCACCAACAAAATAATCTGCGTATGTGACATAAACAGGATTATTATTACTAAAAGGAAAAGATACCAAAGAAACATTAGAAGCGGGAGCATTAGAAAATACACCACCAGCACCACCACCTGTAGCTCCGAGCCAATTACCTCCTATTGCAGAAAAAGAATAGTGACCAGTCAAAGTGTCACCGACGTGAGAATCACCTGAAATCGAAACCCCCAACGCGACTGGTATTGGTAAAATTGTTATTGAAGAAGAAAAATTTGTACTTCCCTGAACACCTGACGAGGATACAGCTTTTACCCCAAAAGCAATTTGTGAACCAATATCTTCTGAAGTTACGACATAACTCTTGTATGAATCCCCTGTACCTGATTTTATTATTATACCTCCCGTCCCCGGTACAACTTTCATCCAAGTATAAACCGATGCCCCTTCTGTATCTGGAATAAAAGTATAACTATAATGTCCAGTCAAAGTCTTTCCTTCTGTAGGAACTCCATCCCCTGAAATTGAAATAGAAACACCCGAAGCAACTGGCCCAGGAATACTGACAGAACTACTATCTACTTCTTGACCTTGTACCCCTCTTTGAGTCACTGGAGTTACTCCGACAGTAATCCTTTTACCAGCATCAGCTAAAACCGGTGTATAAGTTTTGTGAGCATCACCAGTTCCTGTATCTAAAACCACTTGACTCGGTTGTCCAAAATTTCTATACCAAGTATAAATAGATGCACCTTCAGACTCTGGTTCTAAGGTCATCACTGTAGCCTTTCCGTCATGCGCTGCATCTGAATACGCGACAAAAATTTGATTGCTTTGAGTATTAATAGAAAGAGAAAGATAGTCAGCTTCACCGGCAGAAAAACCAGCATTACCTACTACTCCCCAAGCTGATCCATTCCAAGATCTAATAGTTGCCTTACCACCATTGTTAGTATCTGAATATGCAATATAAACTTTTCCAGAATTATCTATTGCCAAAGAAGTGTATCTAGCATGTCCGCCTGAAAAATCCCCGCTACCATAATCTACCCAGCTTCCGTTTTGATTAGGATTAACAGGATTAATTTGAGAATTAACAAACTTCATAACTCTGACTACGCTGCCTTCAGTACCACTCTCTGTATATGCCACATAAATATTATTATTGAAAGCGGTGATAGATACATTATAAGCAGGATCAGCAGAAAAACCAGCCGTACCTACTAATCGCCAATCAGTTTCTGCTCCCCCAGTCAAAACAATATCTTCCGTAGGAATTTGGTCTCCCCCATAACCATAAAGCATTGCAACTTGATTAGAAGGATTAGCTGAATTCCAATTTGCAATCAAACCATTGATATCAGTAGAACTGTCAGCTGTCAAAGTAATATTTCCGGCAACTCCTGGGGTCTGAGCAAAAATAGTAACATCTTGAGTCATCCCAGCAACTTGCCCGACAAACGAAGCCTTTAACGGAACAAGATTCATTACTGTAAGTTTTCCATCATGATCACCATCACTAAAAGCAACATAAGGAGCATCACTACTATCTTGAGCTAAGGCAGGATAACTAGCTGTCCCAGTAGAAAGATCTTCTGGTCCCACAGTGTTCCAAGCCCAACTTGGAGCACCGAAATGTTTTACTACAAGTTTATTATTAGAAGATTTTATATAAGCTACATTATTAGAAAAATCAGTTTGAGCAGCCACCATAGAAACAGGTTGAGTATAATCAGCATCAAAATGCACAGCAGGATAAAGATCCCAATTACCTTGATTAAAAATTAGTTCGGTAATTGAATCGGGTGCCGTAGCATTATCTAAATAAGCTAAATATGGGCCACCTGTAACCCCTGCTGTTCCAGCTATCATGGAAACAGATGGACCAACCGCCCCCGCAGAAAAACCAACAGAACCAGGAGAAGAAACCGGTTGCCAAGTTAGAGAAGGCTGTCCTGGAAAAGTAAAATTATAACTAGCTGTCAAAGGCCGAGCAATTGCTGGAGTGCCTGAAATTAAAAGATTGCCAACGGTCGGGATTGGAAATTGAGGAGTTATCATATTACTAATAACTTCACTTCCCGAAATAAGTCCGGCTGATACTGGTGTCACTCCGAAGGTTATGTCATATCCAACATCTTCTGAAGTTGTTGTGTAACTTTTATATGCGTTACCAGTTCCACTACTAATCAAATCTCCATCTCGATACCAAGAATAAATTGACGCGCCTTCTGGATCAACTGATGAAGCAGCAAATTTCATAATTTTTAATTTCGAAGAATCAGCCACATCTGTGTATGCAACATAAGGAATATCATTACTGGAAGTTAATGCTATTGAAGTTGAATCCGCCTGACCACCTGAAAAATCTTCAGTGCCTACCGCAACCCAATTAACTCCATCATATTTTTTTACTGTAGCCTTGCCACCATTTGTCTGGTCTGAATATACAACATAAGGATGATTATAAACTGGATCTCCAAAACCATAACGACTTATCACTATAGAAGTATCTGAGCTAGAATTACTAGAAACAGGAAGACTAACATTCATCCAATTTCCACCGGTAAATCTTTCTACTTTTGGTTTATCACCATCTATCATATCCGAATAAGACACATAAGGTTCATTAGTTGAAAGATTTAAAGATATAGATACATTTTCTGCTCTACCATCAGAGATCTGATCACCAACAGGATCAAAACCAGAACCATTAAACTTTACTACTGTTGCTCTTCCAGTTGTACTATCTGTATAAGCTATACTTGGAAAAAAATCATTGCCAATAGCGAAAGTAATTGGTTGAGTATAGTCAGCTGGAAATGGAGCTGCAAAGGCAATAGACCAATTATTAGGACCAGAATTATATTGCATGACGGTACTGTTGCCAGGAGTTGTGCTGTCTTGATAGATTAAGTATAAATCATTACTTGGATTTAAAGTTAAAGAAATATTAGGACCAACGACAGCTCCTGCAGAAAATCCAGGAGTACCGAGTAGTGTCCATGTATCTCCATCATCAGTAGAAGTCATTACTGTCAGATTACCCCCGACAGAACCATCTGAATAAGCAACATAAAGCTGTCCTGACGAACCTGATATAATATTGGTATAAAGAGCAGAAGTAGTAGTCGGTAATCCCGTGCCAGTTATTGCTTGCCAAGAATTTGGTACTTCTTCTGGAACATAAGTATAATTAGCATGAATTGTATTGCCAACTACAGGATTCCCTGAGAGAGTGACATTTGAAGCGGTGGGACCACCTGCTGCTTTTATATTATGAAAAACTACAATAGTAGTAATCATTATCAATAACAAAACTCCGACCGCCTTTCCTTTATGTTTAGTAAAAAGGTGTTTGATTAATTTCATAAATTTATTTTTTATTATTAATAATGTAGCCATATTTAATAATAATATTTTTAATAAAATAGGTCAACAGAATAATCTAGCAAAAAAATCAACTTTATGTTATTTTATATGTATGCGTCGGTGGCAGAGTGGTCAATTGCATTTGACTGTAAATCAAACGCCTTCGGGCTACGTAGGTTCGAATCCTACCCGGCGCACACTAAAAATCCCCAATAGGGGATTTTTTCTTTTGTGCCGGAAAAAGCCAACTGCTTGGCTTTTTCTGTAGGATCCGAACGACGGAATATAAATTTTTAGTAGAAAATTTTATGAGTCGGTGCCTAGACAAATCTTTGCGACGGCAAAGATTTAGTCGAAGGAGAAATTCCTACCCGGCGCACAATTATTTTTAGGTCCTCGCAAGAGGACTTTTGTGTTTGACAAATTAATTAAAAAAAGGTATTTTAAAAAAAAAAGATAATTCATTTAAAACTCAAAAAATGACACAAAACGTTCTTATTTTGCAAACGAGCGAAAAGGGTAAATATCTATTTATGGTTCCAAATCTTGAACAAGGAAGATTTGCTTCTACTAATCAATTGATAGGTGGTAAAGATTTTTATCCTTTTGATTTCCAAAGACATTATCTAGGAAATACAATAAATTATCCAGATAATTTAAAAGAAACAAAAGAAAAAATGCGAATTGAAGCATTTAAAAAATTTATTGATTTTTTAAATGAAGAAGCGAATAGATTACTTATTGAGTTTCCAAGTATTTTAGTTGAAATTACTCAAAACCAAGATGCCGGAAATTATTGGTGTTTAACAGCGAACTATTTATTCATGTTTAGAACATAATGATTCAAAAACTGAAGCCGTTTAATTTTAACGGCTTTTTTTATTTCCCCTCCAACACTACAGTTCCAACCTCGTCCCAGACGATGCACAAATTTAAAACACCGAGCCAATGCCCGGTGTTTTTTAATTAGTCTTTTCTTTGCGCTGTTTAGAAATAAAATTACTTTTTACTTTACCCTTTTTAGCTTCAATAAGTAATTCAGAATTTTTTACAGAAACATCAATTATATCTCCCTTTTTAACTCCATTTGAAATTATAAACGAAGCCACAGGATTCAAAATCTTATTTTGAATCAATCGATTTAATGGCCTTGCTCCATAATGCGGATTGTAGCCTTCTTTTGCTAAATAAGTTAAAGCTTCTTCAGAAATTCTAAAACCTATTTCTTTAACTGTAAGCCTGTCTCTTACTACATTTATTCTTAGATTAACTATTTGTCTGATAGATTCCTCGGACAAAATATCAAAAACAATTGTTTCATCAAGACGATTCAAAAATTCTGGTCGAAAATGGTCCTTCAAAGCTTCTAAAACTTTTTCTTTTGTCTGACTATAATCCTGTTTGTCTGAATTATTTGAAAATCCAATTGACTCCATTTTTTCAACAAACTGTGAACCGATATTAGAAGTCAAAACAATCACAGAATTTTTAAAATTAACTACCCTACCTTTTCCATCAGTTAGTCTTCCTTCATCTAAAACTTGCAAAAGCATATTAAAAACTTCTGGATGAGCTTTTTCTATTTCGTCAAATAAAATTACGGAATATGGTCGGTGCCTAACAGATTCTGTAAGTTGACCCGCCTCATCATGCCCAACATACCCTGGTGGCGAACCGATAAGCTTTGAAGTGGAATGTCTTTCCATGTACTCAGACATATCTACACGAATGAGAGCTCTATCATCATTAAACATAAATTGAGCTAAAGCCTTAGTTAATTCTGTCTTACCTACTCCAGTCGGACCAAGAAAGATAAAAGAACCTATTGGTCTATTTGGATCTGACATCCCAGCCCGAGAACGAAGAATAGCATCTGAAATTCTTTTTATAGGCTCATCTTGTCCTATCACTCTCTTCCTTAATTCTTCTTCCATTCTTTCTAATTTTTCACGTTCTTCCTCAAGCATTTTGGTCAAAGGAATTCCAGTCCAACGAGCCACAACTTCAGCAATATCCTCAGAAGTAATTTCTTCTTTTAAAATTCTGCGAGATTTTTGTAATTTTTTTAATCTAGAAAGTTTTGTTTCTAATTCTTTTTTAAGACTAGGAATTTTTCCATAGCGTATTTCTGCAGCAGTAGAAAGATCCGCTCTCATTTCTGCATTCTCAGCATCTAAACGTAATGTTTCTAATTCTTTCTTGATTGATCTAATTTCGATTACTGTAGATTTCTCATTTTGCCATTTCAATTCTAATTCTTTAGTTTTCTCTTTTAGATTACCTATTTCTTTATCAATTTCCTTTATTCTATCTTTTGTTTTCTTCTCTTCTTTATTTCCATTATCAACCTCTTTTTTAAGAGCCTCCTTTTCGATTTCTAAACGCATTATTTTCCTGTGAGCATCTTCTAAAATTGGTGGTTTATTTTCTAGCGCTATCTTAAGAGAAGAAGAAGCTTCATCTATCAAGTCCACAGCTTTATCTGGTAGAAATCTATTGGTGATATATCGGGAAGAAAGATTTACCGCAGAAATTATCGCATCATCTGTAATACGAACTCCATGGAAAAGTTCATATTTTTCTTTGAGACCACGAAGAATTGTGATAGCGTCTTCCGCAGAAGGTTCATCAATATAGACTGGCTGAAAACGTCTAGCCAACGCTAAATCTTTTTCGATATGTTTTTGATATTCTTTTAAAGTAGTCGCACCGATAGCACGTAGCTCTCCGCGAGACAAGGCTGGTTTAATCATATTGGAAGCATCCATTGTCCCTTCTGCTCCTCCAGCTCCAACAATAGTATGAATCTCGTCAATAAAAAGAATTACTTTTCCATCAGCTCTTTCTATCTCTTTCATGATACCTTTCAATCTTTCTTCAAATTCTCCACGGTATTTCGTACCAGCAATCAAAGATCCTAAATCAAGAGAAACTAATTCTTTTTCTTTTAAAGATTCAGGCACGTTATTTTTTACGATTCGCTGAGCCAAACCTTCGACGACTGCCGTCTTGCCAGTACCAGCCTCCCCTATTAAAATAGGATTGTTTTTTGTTCTGCGAGACAAAATCTGCATTATGCGAGTTATTTCATTGTCACGTCCGATCACTGGGTCGAGCTTGTCTTCCTTGGCTAGCTTAGTAAGATTCCTCGTATATTTTAGAATAAATTTAAATTTCTTTGGCTCTGAGCCAGAAGAAATATTTTGACTACGAAGTTCTTCTAAAACTTTCATCACTCCTTCTTTAAAAATTTTAAAACGAGCTAAAGTTTCTCGGGCCTCACCCTGCACATCGAGAATAGCTATAAAAAGATGTTCCGTCGAAACAAATTCATCTTTTAAATATTCAGATAATTTTACTGACTGTTCGATAACTTGAGCCAAGTCTGGATTAAGATAAATCTGATATGCAGGTGAAAGCGTACTACGGGTCTCTGGCATTTCAATCAATTCTAAAACTGAATCAGTCAAAAGCATCGTATCTACTTCCATTTTATCTAAAATGGAATTCACCATACTTTCCTCTTGAAGCAAAAGAGCTGCCAATAAATGAAGCGAGCCGACATGATTTTGCCCACGTTCAATCACCAGCTCATGAGCCTTCTTGATTGCATCTTTGGCTTTAGTTGTAAATTTATTTAATGGTGGCATATTCTCTTATTGAACTACTGGAGTTGTTGTATCTGGTGTTGGATTTGTAGTAGTGTCAGGAATTGGTGTTGGAACAGGTGTTGAATTAATATCAACTAATTCGACAATAGAAAAATCTTTTTCTTGTGTTACTTTTGAAACCTTCTGTTCACCTAAAACACTTTTGACAACATAATTCTCTCCTTCTTTAGGTGGGGTAATCAAAGAAGCAACTACAACTTTATTGTCACCTAAAAATAATCCGGTTCCTAAAATCTTATCTTTATCTTCTGTTTCTCCCTTTAAAAACAAACTAACAGTTAAAGGCTTTATCGCTTTCAATTCTTCAAGTAATTTTTTCTGTTCTTCTGATAATGTTTGATTTTTAGAATCAGTATTTACTGGAACAATCTTCTCGACAGTTTGTTTTACAATTTGAGTTATTGGTGCAGTAATAGAAGCTGGTGCCTGTTGCATCAACGTAACAGTAGTGATACCAGTCGCAATAGAAGTGACAAAACTTAAAAGCAAAGCAAGCATTATTAATTGCGATTTATTTAATTCTTTTATATCCATATTTTAATTGTACCACTTTTCCAACTTTTTCAAAATTTAAGAAAGAAATATTTAAATCTAAGCTAAATTTTTATCTTCTTTTTGAACAGAACCGATATCAGCTATTTCATTCATAATCTTTAAAATTTTTTCAGGCTTAATAGAATAAATAAATTCCATACTCCCGGAGCTCAATTTACCATCTTTTTGTAATTTAATAGCTTTCAAATAATGCATTATAGTAAATTCTTCCCCATATTTCTTAACACCCAATCTTTCAAGATCATAATCAAATTCTTTCTTCCTAGCATACATCTCTGTTGGATCCGAAAAATAAGCAACGCTTTTAATGGTATCCTTATTTAATTCGCCAGATAAATTGGTAACTACTGATAAAGAATCAAAAGCCTCAGAAAATAACTCAATGGCCTTTAAAGAAAGACGTTCGTCAGCCTTTGTAACCTTATGAGCATATTCATGAATGGCATATTCAATCGCTGTAATCGAATCTATATCCATTGGGAAATAAGCTGCATTTTTTTCTGTATTATAGAAAGCTCCAATATGATTTGAGGAAATATTTCCATCATCAATACCTCCATAACTTTTTTTAATATCTTTTGATAAAACAAAATCCTGATCTGAGGCTTCTCCTATCCTATTATTTTTTACTAAATTTATATAATCATCAACCTTTTCATCAATCGTTGTACCCTTCTCTTCTAAGGCAAGTCTTTTGCGATATTCTGGGTCTTGTATATTATCGAGTATCCATTTTCTTCCAATATCATAATATGAAATAGCTTCTTTAATTAAAGAAGCAACTTTTTTGAAATTCTCATACCTATAAGATTCTGTATTCTTTTTATATATTTCCAATTCATTATTTAAATCTTTAATATTTTCTATAATAGATCCATCGGACATCGAAGAATATAACCTTGTTGGTTTACCATTCAATTTTCTGTAAGCCAATTCATTAATAAATTCTTTTATACTGGTATCAACAAAATCAAGAGTTTTTTTATCTCTTTCTTCAACCCCTTCTTTAAGCCAATTAAAAGCTATTTTTTCTCTAAGATTTCCGTCTGAATCCAACTCACTTCGGGTCCATTCTATTTTTTCTTTTCTAGGAAGATTAATCTTTTTTTCTGTTGTCTGTTGAGATTTATCGCCAGGCAACATCGACAAAATTGAAATACCAGCAACACCAGCAATTTTACGTATTTTTTTACCAACAGGAAATTTTTCCATAAATTAATTATACCACTTATTTAATTTAAGTAAAATTTCAGAAAGAGATTTAATCGTGTAATCAACATCAGCCTTAGTACTTTGTCTACCTAAAGAAAAACGTAAAGAACCATCAATTTTTTTACAGATTTTTGGATTACTTAAATTTTGGTGTAATGCACGAATTACATATGAACCAGCCTTATCCCCGGACTTACAGGCACTCTTCTCAGATACATAAATACCGCGAACTGAAAGTTCTAGCAGAAGTAGGTCACTCGGAATTTTAGGAATTGTGATATTTATATTATTTGGTAAACGATTTTTTAACTCCCCATTTACAGAAAAATAAAAACTCTGTAATTTTTTAATAAAATAATCTCGAAGCTTAGTTAATCTCTTTATCTCTTTGTCTTTTATTTTTTCTGTAATTTTTAAAGCTTCTGTTAAGCCAATAACGGCACTTATGTTCTCCGTCCCTGGTCTTAACCCTAATTCCTGATCTCCTCCATACATAATTTTACTAATTGGAGTTTTTCTTTTTATATACAAAACACCAACACCCTTGGGTCCATAAATTTTTCCACTATTAAAGGACATCAAATCAATCCCAAGTTTTTCAACTTTTATAGGTAAATAATTTATCGCCTGAGTTGCATCTGTGTGAAAAATTATTTTTTTTAAATTTTTTTTATTGTAATGTCTTACCTCTTTCGCAATTTCTATTATTGGTTGAATAGTACCAATTTCATTATTAGCATACATAACAGAAATTAAAACAGTATTTTGTTTGATTGCTTTCTTAATTTTTCTGGAATCGACTATTCCACTTCCTTCGACTGGTACATAAGTCACTTCCGCTTGTTTTGTTTTTTCTAAATATTTACAAGTTTCTAAAACCGATGAGTGTTCTATATTTGTTGTTACTATATGAGGTAAGTTACCAATTTTTTTTTGAGCTGTCTTTTGAAAACCGCACATAAAATTCTGCTGAATTTTTGCTATGCTCGGCTCGCCAGCCTGCGCAATGCTTTTCAAAAAACACTCAGAAAAAAATTTAGTAACCCCAAATATCGCTAAATTATTACTTTCTGTAGCTCCTGAAGTAAAAACAATTTCATCATTATGAGCACCTAATATTTTTGCCACCTCTCCCCTGCTTTGTTCTAAAATTTTAGTAGCGCCAATCCCCATTTCGTGAATAGACCCCGGATTGGCAAAGTTTCCTTTTAATATTTCGTGCATCTTCGAAAGAACCCGCCCATCCATGGGCGTAGCTGAAGCGTAATCCATATATATTAACTTTGATTTTTGCATAGAAATAGTATATATTGAAATTGTATGAATACAAAGCTCCAAAATGCTTTTTTTATTTTATTCGCAATAATAGCTATTGTTGAATTTATTTGGATCATTAAGACAGAAAAACGTCTAAAGAGGTTTTTTGTTGGCAAAAAAGCCAAAGATTTGGAAGATACCATCATAACTTTAGAAAATGATATAAAAAAACTAAAGGAAGCTAAGGAAAAAACAGAAAAAGAAGTAATACAAATAAATGGAAAACTTAGAAAAAGCATCCGTGGTGTTGAGACAGTACGCTTTAATCCATTTCCTGACCAAGGCAGTAATCAAAGTTTCGCTATTGGAATGTTAAATGAAGATAATGATGGACTAGTTCTTTCTAGTTTGTATTCTAGAGAGAGAATGAGCATTTTTGCTAAGCCAATCAAAGGAGGTAAATCAGACCACGAACTAACCAATGAAGAAAAAGAAGCTCTAAAAAGAGCGGAGATAAAATAAATCAAAATGGAAAAAGAAAAAGAAAAAACAAATAACTCTGAAAGACCACCCGTCGTAGCAGTGATGGGGCACATCGACCATGGTAAATCAAAACTTCTTGACTACATAAGAAAGACAAATGTTGTCGAAGGAGAAGCTGGAGGAATCACTCAGCATATTTCTGCATATGAAGTCGTGCATAAAGATGAAAATGGAAAAGATCAAAAAATAACTTTTCTAGATACTCCTGGTCATGAGGCTTTTTCCAAAATGCGAGAACGTGGGGCCAGTATTGCCGACATAGCTATCTTAGTTGTTTCTGCTGAAGACGGAGTAAAACCACAAACAATAGAATCTTGGAAAACAATAGTTGAAAGTAAAACTCCTTGCATTGTGGCAATAAATAAAATAGATAAAGAAAATGCCAATGTCGAAAAAACAAAAATGGAATTAGCAGAAAATGAAGTCTATTTAGAAAACTACGGTGGTAAAGTTCCTTTCGTTGAAATCTCCGCAAAAGTTGGTACTGGTATAAACGATCTTCTTTCTTTAATTTTAGTTCTAGCAGAAATGGAAGGATTCACTGGAAACCATAAAGAAAATGCTTCCGGAGTAGTTATTGAAGCAAATCTTGATTCAAAAAGAGGAATACAAGCAACCTTAATAATAAAAAATGGATCTTTGAAGAAAGGCATGACCGTAGCTGTAGAAGATGTTCTTTGTTCTACCCGCATAATGGAGAATTTTCTCGGTAAAATGATAAATGAAACTACCTTCTCCTCCCCTGTCCGCCTAGTTGGGTTTAATAAAATGCCTGCGATAGGATCAAAATTCGTATCATTTGAGAAAAAGAGTGAAGCGGAAGAATACGTAAAAAACTTCATAAACAACAAGATTTGCCCTAAGTCAGAAAACAACCAAGGTGGAGAAAATAATAAAAAAATAATCCCGATTGTAATAAAAGCTGATGTTTCTGGTTCAATAGAGGCAATCGAAAAAGAAATCGAAAAAATAAAGAATGACAGTGCAGAATTCAAAATAGTTCAAAAAGGAGCCGGGCCTATTTCTGAATCAGACATAAAAGCAGTGGGGACTTGTGCCGATGCATTGATTGTAGGATTCAATGTAAAAGCAGACAAAAATGCGATAGAGCTAGCCGAAAAACAAGGATTGACTATGTCCTTCTTTAATATTATTTACAAACTCACAGAGTGGCTTGCAGAAGAGATGGAAAAGCGTAGACCAAGAATCGAAACCATAGAAACTACCGGCAGGGCAAAAATATTAAAAACATTCAGCCGAACCAAAGAAAGACAGATAATCGGAGGAAAAGTTATCGAGGGTCATATAAAATTAAACAGCATAGTAAAAATTACTCGCCGAGATTTTGAAATTGGACGAGGAAAAATTGTAAATCTAGAAAAAGGAAAAACTAAAACCTCTGAAATTGAAGAAGGAGCTGAATTTGGATTGATGCTTGAATCAAAAATAGAGGTAGCTTCTGGAGATGTAATAGAATCATTTACCGTAACTCAAAAATAAAATGACACAAAGAAATGAAAAATTGGCTAGTCTAATAAAAGAGCTTTCTGCTCAATTTTTAAATCGAGAAAATAATCACACCTCTTTAATTACTGTAACTTCTTGCAACACATCCCCTGATTTAAAAAGAGCTACTATATTCATAACTGTTCTACCCGACTCAAAGGAACACGATGCATTAGATTTTTCAAAACGAAAAAGAGGAGATTTGAGAGAATTCTTGAAGAAGAATATGAAAACAAAAATAATACCGTTTATTGATATAGATATAGACAAAGGAGAAAAACACCGACAAAAGATTGACGAACTGCTTCGAGAAAAGTAAAACTTGTGCCGGGGGGGAGACTTGAACTCCCATGAGATTACTCTCGCTTGCTCCTAAGGCAAGTGCGTCTGCCAATTTCGCCACCCCGGCATATACTTATTAAAGAACACTGTCGTCACAAGTATTTTTCTACTGAAAAATCTCGCGACCCCGACTCAATACCTTCGTGTTTCCGTCTCGGCCAATCGCTTCGCGATTGTCCGCCCTCTCGGGATCGAACCGAGGACCTTATCCTTAAGAGGGATCTGCTCTACCAGCTGAGCTAAGGGCGGTAACACAATATATAATTTATCATACTTATCAATATTTTGAAAGTTTTTTTAAAAAATGTTAGACTAGCTAGATGGCCTGGTAGCCAAGTGGTAAGGCATTCCTCTGCAAAAGGAATATGCGCCGGTTCAATTCCGGCCCAGGCCTCAGGTCTTTTAAACAGAATAAAATTGCCCGAGTGGCGGAACTGGTATACGCGCACGACTTAAAATCGTGTCTCGCAAGGGATGTGGGTTCGATTCCCACCTCGGGCACATTCAAGGTAGACGCGGAGGCTCTATATTTTGCAAGGTTTATTATCCTTCAAAATTGAGCACCCTTCCGCGAATCTAACCTTACACAAAATATCTTGGTTAGTGTTGTCTTTGAGTTGGCTGACTGACAGGTGGAACATCCTTCAATAATTCGTCCGACTCTGTTTTATCAACAGATATTTTTCCGTCTTTCAAAATAAGCTTACTTTTAAGGTTTACCAATACATGACGTTGCTCATAAATGTTACCATCCTTCAAGAGAAACTTCATATATTTTTTAATATCAATATCTCCTAATTCCTTGGTTTCAAATCCTCCTGGGTCGCCCATCACATCCCGATGAAAACGATACATTTTGTCCACATCCATATCCATCTGCCCGCGCACTCCAAGCTCATTAATGGATAATTCATCGACTATTTCGCAGAGTGATTTTATCAGGTCTTCCTCGCGGATATATTTCAAAGGGCAGTGGTGGTCTTTAGTCCTCGAGCAACCATAATAGACGTATCTCATGATCGTTCCGTCTTTCAATGCTTTGAATTTTTCTTCAGCAGTAACACTTGAACCGCACAGTCCGCACTTGATTAAGTGCGTATATGCAAAATCTTTTTTATAAACTCGTGTCGGTCGTTTTTTCTTCTTCATTTCTTCCCGAACTTTTTCAAAAATCTCCTTCGTAATGAGTGGCTGGTGCGCTCCTTTATACCAATTACCACTTTTCTTGGGATACTCAAACATGCCGTAATAAAAAGTTCTCGTGAGCGCTAGTTGCACACCGCTTAATGCGATATGCTTGCCGTTAGGCGATCTGAAATCTAATTCATCAGCAAGCCAATCTCGTATGTGATGTTGACTCCAACCCTCGGCTGCTTTTTCAAACATCATTTGAACCACATGTGCTCGCGCAGGGTCTATCTTCACGATTCCTCGATTGCCTTTCTCTCCGACATTCGTGTATCCCAATGGAGCGACTCCCGGCCACAAACCTTTTTCAACAAGAGTTCTCAGACCTCTTTTAACATTTATACCTTTAGTATCATTTTCAAGCTTTGTTTGCGAACCAAGGATCATCAGCAAGAATTTCTCGTTGGGTGAATTATCAAAGTTTTGATTGAATGTCTTTATTTCAAGAAGCTGTTTACTATCCATCAGGTCAATCAGTCTGCCGAGGTCTCCCGCATTTCTACTGAGTCTATCTGGATGCCACGTTAGAATCGCATTATATTTTCCAGCCTTTATCTCGTCGATCATTTTATTGAACACTTCACGCTCGCCAGAATTTTTAGCAGAATGAGCTTCAGTTTTTACGGTTACCACAGAGAGATGATCTCGTTCGGCAAGTTTATTCATCTCGCTTATCTGAGATTCAATAGACAAAGCCTGTCGTTCTTCATCCTCGCTCGATTTTCTAGCATAGAGACAATAGCTAAGGACAGGAGGTAATTCTTTTTTTACCGTAATGTCTTCCATATTTATATTTTAGTAAAAAAATTGACGAAAATCTAGAGTTTTTATGTTATTTATTCCATCGTTAGTTTCTTGTCCTTCAGCAGTATTTTGCTCTTAATACAGCTCAGCACTTCTCGTTTCTGCAACATCGTTCCGTGCTTGAGCATATGCTTTGCGAACGTCTTGATGCTCACATCCTTGTGCTTTTTGGATTGATTCAGATCTACTCCGAGTACTCCTGTCTGGAAGAGTGCGTATCGAGCCACTTCTTCCTGTAGTTTCTGTTTCAGCTCGCTCTTGTCCATACTCATTTTGTCGATAATCGGAAGCATCTCGTCAATCAGGATCGATTCTTTCACTGATTCATTCGGACATTCTCTGTTTTTCACTTTCGTACATCGATAGTAGATGTGGCTATTTGATCCACCATCCTTCAGTTCCTTTATTTTCTCCTCGGCAGTGATACCGCTTTCGCAGTAGGCGCAGTGGAGCATTCTCGTGAAGGCGAACTCTCTGCCATATGCCTTTTTCTTTTCGACTTTAATTTTTTCCTGCACCGCCTCGAATAAAGTTTGCGTAATGATCGGCGTGTGCTTTCCGGTGTACCACTCATTGCTGCCTTCGGGATATTCAAACACTCCGTAGTAGAAGGTCATTCGGAGCATTCGGTAAATATTACCGAGCGTGACATATTTTCCATTCTTGTTTTTGAACTCTATCTCTTTGAGCCACTTGTATATCTTTCTGCCCGAGTAGTTTTCGTTTGCCACTTTCTCAAACATCTCTTTGATTATTGGCGCACGTTTCGCATCGACTATGACTTGGCATCTCTCATCTTTGTTTTTGCTATTAAGATATCCAGTCGGTGCCATCGACGGTCGTAGCCCCATCGCGGCTCTCGTTCGCAATCCGCGCTTTACGTTGATGACCTTGTTGTCATTCTCAAGTTTCGCTTGTGATCCCAGAATCATGAGCATGAACTTGTCGTTCGGCGTGTTCATGAATTTCTGTCCGTAGGTTCGTATCTCAATGAGCTTCTTTTGATCCATCAAGTCCACAATCCTGCCAAGGTCACCTGCGTTTCGGGCGATTCGATCGGGTGCCCATGTCAGGATGCCACTGTATTTTCCAGATTTTAATTCTTCTACAATCTCATTGAAAACAGGGCGCTGGCCTGCCTCCTTTGCAGAGTGAGACTCTCTTTTCATCGCTACAATTTCCAAGTTATCCGCCAGCGCCATCTTCTCCATTTCCTTAATCTGGGAGTCGATGGAAAGCACCTGCTTATCCTCCTGTTCCGTACTTTTTCTCGCATAAAGACAGTAGGTCATCCTTACGGGGCTTGCTACTTTGGCCGCATGTCCCAATGGCGCTTGTGTTATGTGTTCCATACACACATTAATGACGCAACCCCGCCGAGGAGTCTAGGAGGGGTTAGTTGGTAACTATGCCTATCTCAATAATGCTAAAATGCTCCTATGGATGGTGAACTTGGAAAAATCTTAGCAATATTAAGCGTCTATATAGAGCCAGACATTTTTATGCCTGAGTTTCGCTCTGGTTTTAAAAAAGGTGATAAATTTGATTTGAAAAAAGTTAAAAAATATTACCAGCTTTTGCTAAGCGTCAGCTGGTTCGTAAAGAAAGTTAGCAAGTATCAAATCTATTTTGAAAAGTTTTATCCAGCCACTAATGACATCCCTGATTTTGAAGCTCTCGAGCATCATGTGCACGCGTACCTTGAAGATGCCGCAACTGTAAAAAACAAATTATCTGAATATATAGGAGCACTCAAAAATGATATTGGGCAAATTGCAATAAATAAGGACGAGGTTAAAAAAGCATTGGACTTTCTCAATGGACAAGTGCACAAATCTTTTGAAAGTCCTCTCGGTTTAAGGAGACAGCACAGACACAATGGTTATAAATTTGTTGATGGAAATCTTACTGATGCTGAACACGCTAATATGATGCTAAGCGATAGCTCACCACTAAGAAGTAGGCTGACTGAGTATGCGATTGAGAAGTTTACTCAGCAAAGAAAAGACTCATTTGAAAAGGCAAAAAGTTTTTGGCTGGAAAATGCAAAACGAAATGATCCCCAAGTTATAGGAGTTGCTAATGAGACCGTAGAAAAAACTAAAGATTTTTTGTTCAAATTCCTCGATATCGATCCTGGTAATTTTAACACCCAAACGGATCAAACTTCTTAATTTCTTTTTCAAGCTTATCCATTTCTTTCAGCATACGCATCATGATTTTGATTGATTGTTTTTTCTTCTGCTCTCCGTGAAGGCCGAGCAGATATTCGACATCTTCGTCAGGGAGGAAAGAAGCGAGTGAAATATAGGAAGCGCACAAAAGCTGAATACGCTCCTTGATGGCTCGCTTCAGGTTTGACTTCGATTCCGGCAAGTCGGAGATTTTATTGAAGGCATAACTTGTCTCGGATTCCTCGTATTTGAAATGCTGGCTGGCCTTGATAACGGCCTCGATATCGTCCACAGACTATTGAATGACGCTGAAGCCTCTTGAAGTCCAGACTGTTGATAACATGGCGAATCTCAAATTTACGGTTGTTTGATATATAGCTGTATATAGCCGATTACAGCTGATTCAACAAGAATAGGGTTAAAGCTTGAGAAATCGTCTGAAAAGGCTTATACTGCTTGATACCATCCCGTCCGAGACGCGGACGGGGCACAATTTAACCTTTATATGCTTTATATATAAGCCTATATATGTACTTGACTTTTTCGTTAGAGTATGCTATACTTTTGATATGAAAAATATAATAAATAAAAACTTAATAACTTTAGCCATAATCCCAGTTTTTATGTTGGCATTTGGCTTTGCCCTCCCAGTAGAGGCTAGCTTCTACACACCTACTTCATTCACTACTCACACAGGAGCATCAGCAAACGTCATTATTCCAGACGGAGATACACCTTCTTCACCTTATACGCCACCTTACGTACCACCTACTACTCCTGTCATCAATAATAATAATAATTTACCAACAGTACCAGCTACACCTATCATCGGTTCTATTACTCCTGATTCAATCGGGTCATCTATCGCGGTTCAAGAAAATTTTGGAGAATATTCAGCATATTGGAAATTTGATACAAATACAAACACTGATCCAACTAAAGGAAACCCGGGATTAGGTGACTTAAGATTCAATAGTACAACAGTCACAAAAGTTACAGAAATAACAATCAGCGACACAGATAAAGATTCAATTGACAGAGATTCATTTCTTGATAATTTATCAAATGCAAACAAATATGGTTTGATAAGAATTTCAAACCAAGATGGTTCAAAATTCTTATACGGAGAAATCAAATCAGTAAGTGATAGAGGAGAATTTCACTGGTTAAAAGTTGTTTACAAAGAAAATTTAGGAAACCTATTTCAAAATGGAGAAATCATAGAATTTTCTTTTCAACCAACTGGAAGTGTCGGATTCGGAACTCACTCTACTACTGTGACTGAACATAAATGTTCTGACAATAATAAAAATATTACCATCTTAGGTAAAAACTTCATTAAAGACTCGGTCGCAGAATTTGATGGATCACCTAGAATGACAACCTATATAAATTCTAAAAATCTATCTATGCAACTTACAACTACCGATGTTTGTAATGTCGGTGACCATATGATAACCGTAGACAATGGAGAATATAGTGGAGGAGTTTCAAACGACGCCTTACTCACAGTCAATAAAACTTCTTCATCTTCATCTCTTAATCTAGGGGCCAATGCCCTATCCAGCGGATTTATGCCTTCAAACTTATTCGAATGGATTTTATTACTCATAATAATCTTATTGTTTATAATCTTAGTTAGAAAAATATTTTTTGCTAAAAGAAATATAACTCTACAAGTAACAAACCTTACAGAAACTTCTGTAACACTAAATGCAACTGGATTAATTTCAAACTCACTATATGTAATTGAAATAATCGGAGCTCTTGGACCAAACAGAGTGCAGGTTGTAGGAACAAAAGATGGCACAGCTAACGCTACATTTTCAAATCTAGCTTCAGGCAACCACTTTACTGCAACTATCAAGAAGCACGATCCAAGAACAGGCTTATTGGCAAATATTCCAAATGCCCCTGTCGTCTACTTCGATACACTAAAAACCGAAGTTAACTAAAAATCCTTACCAGCCTTGACGGCTAGGCAGGTAAATTAAGCACAAAAAGTCAGGCCCCTGGGGCTTGACTTTTTGGTTTGAATATGCTATACTGTATACATGAAAAGATTAAATAACAACTTAATAGTTTTGACTGTAGTTTCAGTTTTTATTTTGATATTTTCTTTCGCCTCCCCTGCTCATGCTAGCTTCTACACACCTACTTCATTTACTACCAACACAGGAGCAAGCTCAACAGCAATCGTACAACCAGTAGCAGCACCAGTAGTAAATCATCCTACCGTAAATAATACATCTGAAACTAACACTAATAGCTTAACAGCTAATGCACTATTTGGATCAAATGGATTCATGCCTTCAAGTTTGTTCGAATGGATTCTGTTATTCTTAGTAATCTTTACAATAGTTCTATTAACCAGAACATTTGTAGCTAAGAAAGATAAAGAAAAACCATTAAAACATGCCTAAAAAGGCCTTGTAAATTAAGCAAAAAGTCAGCCCTTAGGGGTTGACTTTTTGCTTATAATATGCTATACTTATCACAGATAGAGTTATTAAAAAACATTAGTTTAGTTTTGTTTACCTGAGTAGCGAATCCCCTTTTTGGCTCTTCAGGTAAACAAAACTAAAACTATAAAATATGAAAAAAATAGCAATATTGGCTATGTTAGTTCTCTCGTTGGGAACACTAGCGCAGACCCCAAGTATGACTAGTGGAAGATTTAATAACATTCCATTGGCCAACAAAGGCTACAACTTCTCAAAAGAAGATTTCGTAGAGTACGCTTCCATTTGTATGGATAGCGTTGTGACCTCTACCAAATGGTTCACATTGTCTTCAGGGATAAAGGTTCAAATCCTTCACCCAGCAGAATGGTTATCTTTAATTTTACAGTGCTATCAAGTGATTGATAGTAGCGTGACTAAGGAAAACCTTCTGGATGCAATCAAGGCATCTGATGAAGCTGTTTGGACTAACACCCAAATAATAACTAAAAATTATTACTGGGCAGACGGTGGTGGAATAGATTGTATGAATCCATACAACGGATCAGCACATGCAATTCCAATCATTGAATACAAAGGATACCCCGTGATCAAGAGGTCGTGTGGAAATCCATTGTTATGCTTAAACATTGTAAAGGCCAAGCCTGTAACAATTGTTTATAACAATCCTCCCCAACAGCAGAATCAACCACAGCAACAACAGCAACAACAGCAAGTTTACTACACCCCACAGTATATAGTTGTAACTTCTGGAGCAATAATGCATCAGAATTATAATGGTGAGTACGAACAACTATCTCCACCAATATACACTCCGCAATCAACTGTAGTTACTACAGGTGCGTTTAAGGTTTGGTAAGCAAAAGACCCAGAGCCTCATTTGTATTTTATACAAATGAGGCTCTTTTTTATTTTATTTTAAAAAAATATTAAGGTTGACGAATTCATATAATCATGATAATATATTTACAAATAAGTACTTACTAAAAAAGAAAATTATGAGAAAAACCATTCTTATCTTCGCGATGATCCTTTCATTAGGATCTATGGCTCAAACGCCATTCATGACCAGCGGCAGGCTGTTCAATATCCCCATTGAAAAGAAAGGGCATTTACTAACGCCCAAAGAAGTGGCTGAAATGTTCGAGCTGTGTATGCACGACATAAAACCGACCACTTGGTACACCTTAACGACTGGATTAAAAGTCCAAATTTTACATGCAGATGCGTGGTCTACCCTGGTGTATGCGTCTTACAAAGCAATCGATGATAGTGTAGATGTAAACAACATCACTAAAGCAATTCTTGCTTCTGACACTACCAAAGAATGGACCACCTCAATGCCACTGACTAGAAATTACTATTGGTCAGCCTACGGCGCAGTTGCTTTTATAGACAATTACAACGGCACAGGACATCAGGCTCCTGTGATAACATACAAAGGATTCCCTGTGATTAAAAGATCATGCGGAAACCCACAACTGATGGTATCCAAAGCTGAAAAAATCCTGGCTGTGGTAAATGATGCTTCCAAAAAAGTGTTACCAGCAAAAACTGAAAGCCCGAATGTAGAAGTAGCTTGCTACAAAAAACAATGATTTTCTCTCTATTTTATTACCCCGTGTTTATTCAAACACGGGGCTTTTTATTTGAAAATATAAGGGTTATTTGATTGGGCTGGCCCCGTCGCTCACGAGCGACGGGGTTGACTTTTGGTATTATTTGTGATATACTTTACGTAGATGAAGTTTCTTGAAAAAGAGTTGTTTTTATCAAATTAGTTTGTTTATTTTAGCGACCAATCCCCATCGTATTATCATCTTTGGTTATTAAAATAAACAAACTAAATAAATAAAAAATAACTAAAAAATAAATTAGCCTAGGAGGGCTACCAAAATGGCAACAACAAAAATACCGAAAACAGAAACACCTGATGATATTATTGCTATCCTTTTATTAATGGCAATAGGAATGTCTATAATCTTAGTATCCTTAATTGGAATAATATTTAGTTCATTTCTCATAGGAATATGCGTAGGACTATTTATTTCTTTCTTAGTAATTGGATACAACACAGCGCTCTTCTCAAAGAGTAATGTACCACCATTCCACACGTTAATTCTTATTAATACCTTTACTGGAAAAATGAGAGTTATTTTTCCAGGAGTAAACTGGAAACTCCCTTGGGAAAAACCTCAAGACAAAGGACTCATTGACTTAAGGGTTGATTTAAAGGAAGTTTGTGAAGAAACTTACGATTCCAAGAACGGCGCCAGAATGGAAACAAAATACGTGTACACCATTAAGCCAGATTATTCTAATGATAGCAACGGAAGCCCTGAAGAAAAAATTCTATGCTTTGCTTCTTTTGAACAATCTGCAATCAAAACTAAGGGTCGCGCATTATTCAGCATGCTCCTTTCCGACTACTATGGAAAAAATGAAGGGAACGCTCTTCTCAACAAAAGTATTATTAACGAGGCTGTCTTTGGTACAGAAAGTTCACCTAATCCATTCATTTTGGATTTTGAAAAAAAACATGCTGTCGAAGTAAGTGTAAGATTAGAAGACAGTGACTGGGATGCCCAAACTTTAAAGTATCGTGAGACTGTTGCTGGAGCTGAATCACTTGCTGAAGCAATAGAAAAACTCACCGCCAAAGGGGTAAGCCAAGAACAAGCAGAGAAATTTGCTAAATTGTTAAACTTTAAAGAAGGTTACAAAGAAGAAGATTTCAATCTTAACATTGCAGCACCGGATTTAAAAAATTTAACAAATGTTTCAATCATGAATCCACTCGGAGGCAAGGGTACAAAAAAATAAGAAAGGAGAAAAAAATGAGCGCAGAAAACACGCAAAAATCGGACGAAAACAAGACCCTAAAAAAATTATTTATAGGGTTGGCATGGATAATGCCGATCATACTCCTGGTTGTACTTATATCCGGGGTAAGGTCATGTAAATCTTCAAAAAAAGCTGATACTGACAATCAAACACAAAATACCACTGTTAATACAACAGCCAAAGAACCTCTAATAATCTTCGATGGATACACACCTTGTGATCCTATTATAGATTGTAAATTCTCTTTGGAAACTTATGGAAAGCCTGTTTATGAAAAATTTACAGGCTCATCTAAAGTTTTTTATTTTGATGGAGTAAATGATCCCGGAGTTCCATCTGATGCTAAAGGTGGTCCGGTACATATAACATCAGCCAGCAACGAACAAGTTAGGGTTGTTATAAAACAAGTACCCTAAAATATTAAATCAAAAGGCGACTCACTTTCGTGAATCGCCTTTTTTATTTTCCAAATTTTATTTTTTACTTAATGATCGTAGGACTATAATCTTCCAACTTAACCTTGCCGTGTTCTGGATCTACGTTACTACTAGATATTCCTAATGTGTTTAAAACAATACCAAGAATAGTCCAAACTCCCATCATAATAGTGATGCCTATAATCCCCCACAACATATGCTTTTTACCTTCATTTTTCTTCTCTTCATTTTCTTGATTTGAGATAAATCCGAAGACTCCCCACAAAAAATAAGCCAAGGCTAATGCAAAAAGTAGCATAATCAGTGGATTCACTATAAGCTTGTTTACATTGACGATGAAAGTATCTAAGTTTTCAGTTGCAGCGTAAGCAATATTTGTAAAAAATAAACCCATAAAATATTATATAACTGGAACGGTTGGAAGTGATGGAGCTACTGTTCCATTAAGACCGAAAGTAGTTGTAAGAACAGAAACAAGTCCCCATACAGCAACGATAACTACCAAACCGATGATTCCATAAATCATAATATCCTTACCTCTCTTCTTTGCTTCTTCGTCTTTTGCAATAACATAAGATACAACACCCCAGATAAAGAACACGATTGCCAAAGTTATAAGAGCAGGGATAATCATATTCAAAATACCCTGTATAACACAGATTAATCTTTGAATTGTTGTGTTTTGTGAGCTACCACAAGTTGTTGTGATAGTCTGAGCAAAAGCTAAAACCGGTGCAAGTAAACCTACTGTCGACAAAACGATTAATTTCTTTTTCATAATTTTTTATAATAAACTAACAAATTAAACTAAACGACCTTATAATTAATAATATTTCCTAAATAATTAGGCACTTATATTATATCACACAAAATAATACACAAGTAAGATTACTGTGTATTAACCTTTGGAATAACGTTTAAAATACCAAAAGTATTCCCTAAAATATTGACCAACCCCCAAACAGACACCATTACAGCTAGTGCGATAATCCCCCAAAGCATAAACTGCCTACCTTTATCTCTTTTTTCTTCCTGTTCTGGGTTAATCACATATTGTACAACCCCCCAAATGAACATGACGATAGCTAAAGTAAAAATCAAAGGAATGAATGAATTACCTATAATACAAGTGACATAATTCATTAAATCTGCAATTTTAGCATTGGCAGGTAAAGAACCTGTACAAGTCGAACTAGTGCTTGTGGTATTACTGGTAACAGTAGTGGTAGGTGTTGTAGGACCATTTGGTGCTAAAGTATTAGTAACGGGGATATTTACAGTAGTCCCAGAATTACCAAATTGAGCCAAGGACACAATAGGCAAAACTAAGGAAACTAAAAGCAGAATCGAAAAAATATTTTTTTTAATAAAATTCATATTTTTTTTAATAAAATTATAATGCAAGAACCGTATTTGATATAACTTGAGCGATAGCCCACGACCCTAAAAGTATCGCTGCTCCAATAACACTATAAAGTAATGCTCTCTTGGCTTCCTTTAATTTTTCAGAATTTCCCTGAGCGGAAACAAATAGAAATCCAGAATAAATAATAGCCAAAGCTACTATCGGTATTCCTATTTTAATGACTCCCTCTAAAATTACCTTAATCAACCCATCTATTGTACTAACGTTGATTGGATTTTTAATTGTAGTAGAAGTAGTCGTAGTTCCAGACAAATTACCTGTCTGTTGACCGGTTGTACCAGACAAATTACCTGTCTGTTGCGCAAAAACTAAAACTGGAAAAAGAACGATAACTAATAAAGCTAATATGGCTAGATTTTTCTTTATAAAATTCATGTTTAAATTATAACATTTTTAGATTAAAACCCAACATCAAGCCCTGTATATCCCAATGTTATTAATATTGTATGAACAATAAGCCAAGAAGCGGCTACGAAGATGAGACCTATTGCAACATTAGTAAATACACTTTTAGCCTTTTTAAGCTTTGCTACATCACCACCAGAAGTTAAAAGTTCAAAACCAGCATAAGCAAACATTATAGCTGCGATTGGGACAGCCAATCTTACGAAAATAAAGGTGACTACGTTGTTTATTAATTTCATTAAATTATCCCAGCCACCAGCACCCTCACATGGAGCAGAATTTTTAGTAGTTCCACAAGGAATCAACTCTCCTGTGGTAGTGACTGTACTAGTGGTAGTTGCGGTCGTAGTATTCGTAGTATTATTTGTTGGAGTTATAACAACAAAAGAAGATGCTGGTGTTGTGAAAGTTTTTTCATTAGAATAAACAACTAAATGATCCCCCATTGTTGTTTCTATTTTTAATCTAAAATGATATTCCGTGTCAGCTGTCAACCCCTTAACACTAGCTGTGACAGATTTATCAGTAGCTCCAGTCATAGGATCAGTAACATAAATTGATTCAAAATAATTTTTATCAGTAAATCCTGAAAGCTGATAATGTTCATCAGTTGTATATTCAAAATATAAATTGTAATCACTAAAAGCATCACCGGGATTCTTTACAGTAGCTTTTAATGTAGCTGACTCAGCTTTTATATTAGCTGGAGTTTCGGCAACTGCCATCAGAGGTAAGACATCTTGAGGAGTAGTAAAAGTAAATATATCAGAAATAGGTGCTCCAGACCTCATAACTCTATAAGAATAAGAAGTGTCCGCGGTCAAACTATCTAAGGTTATAATTTTTGTATATGGTAAATTAGCTGGAGTTAAACTTAAAGTATCGAGTGAGATATCCTTAACAGCTTCTCCCGTTTTAGCCCAACCCAAACTTAGATTTAATGGGAATAAAGCCGAATCAAAACTATTCACAGTAACGGTTATTTTCGCACTAGTGGCTGTAATCTCTGAAGCAGGAGCTGTTATCACTGGAGCAGTAGCTGATGCAACGTTCGAAAAAGACACGAATAAAGCTATTATTAAAATACTGTATAAAAAATATTTTTTCATGGTTCAATTTTATTCACCATGACCCTGAATTTTTATTGAAGGGTCATTAAATTATTTATATTTTGCTAATAATAAATACAATTTGTCACTCGCATCTTTTACTGAATCAACAGTAGACATACTGCCTGACAAAATATTTTCAACCATATTGCGGAAAATATTATCAGTATCGTTTGGTGAAGGATCTAGCCAGCTTTTTGCATACAAAGCAGAGTTATAAAAAATTGGGAAAAATGCATCAGTTGGTTTTGCAGATAAAAGATCTCGCCTGGCTGGAGCTACCAACAAAGCATTGGCAAATTTAGAAGCAAAATCCCCTGTCGCCATCAGGCTGGCTACTGTAAATGCTGTAGTGATATTTGTAGATCTGGAAGAAATAGCAATACCTGTGACCTTAGCTGCTGTCGTTTTAAAATTAGAATTTTTAATTTGAGGAATCGGTGCGGCTAAGAAATCTTGATTGGGATTTTTGTTTATTAGATTTTGAAGTTCGCTAGCATAACCAAAATAAAAAGCTAAATTATCAGAACTAAAATAATCACTAGAATTTGGAAGACCTTTATTCCAAGAATAGACATCCTTTGATGGATCAGCAAAAGACGTAAAGAAATTTAAAATCGAGTCCAATTGAATCGTACTATAACTAGCATTGCTATTTAAGGTTGAAACAAAAGAACCATTTTTCTCAGCGATAATTGGATTTCCAGCTTGCATAAATAAAGTAGAAATTATACTTTTGGCATTAGTGATATTAGAAAATTGTCCCAAAGCCACAGCACTTTTTGCAATCTTTCCACTTTCATCTTTTTTGGTTAGGAGTGGAACTAAACCTTGAAACTCATCCCAAGTCTTTGGAGGATAAATAATAGAATTAGAATTTAACATTCCACGATTGTAATACATGACAAGTGGATCAATAGTCATAGGAAAAGCTAAAACTCCATTAGAAGACAAAAATACTTCTCCCGCTCCAGCAAAAGCGTTTTTGAAAGAAGTTAAAGGATAACTTTGATATGGAATCGTATAAATTTTATTAGAATAATGAAAAACTAAATCATCCGGCAAGAAAAACAAATCTGGACCCTGACCAGAAGCCAAAGCTTCAAGTAAGTCTTGATCAAAAGTAGCTGGATCTTTTTGGACGTATTTGACTGTAAATGTTTTGTTAGCACTGTTAAAATCATCTAGAGCAGTAGCTATACTTTGAGTTTTTACCGTACCCCACAAAACCACCGTACCTTGTACCCCCTTAGTACCAGAACTTCCTATCTTAATTGCCCCAGAAAAAACCAAAAGACCAAAAACAGCTGCGGCAATAAATATAATTGTAATTATAACTTGAAAATTTTTCATAATAATTTATTTAATATCATACCATAATGATGCGGACCAGCGTTAATTTCCCTATCAAAAACAAAACCTTTATTCTCAAACATTTCTCGAGCTTTTTCTTTTGGAATAATCTTTTTAAAATTAGAACCGAAAACAGAATTGTCGGACCATTCTACAAGTAAAACCTTACCTCCATTTTTTAAAATTCTACTTATTTCATCCATAAATCTATCCTTATTTTCAATCTGGAAAAATATATTAGAAACCACAACCGCATCTACAATATTATTTTTTAATTTTGTCCCACCTATTTTTTCAGCATCCCCACAAATACAATCAATATTACCCAAACCAGCGTCTTTGGCTTTATTTTTTAAATTAACTAAATAATCTTTTTGAATTTCAACAGCATAAACTTTCCCTCTTGGAACCATTTTTGCAGCATTAATAGAATAAAAACCATTTCCAGCCCCCAAATCAGCCACAATCATGTTTTCTACTAGACCGAACTGTTTTAAATTTTTTATCGGATCTGTAAACATAGATACATTATAATATAAAAAACATTTTCCACCTATAGTTATCAACAAAATCATTAGTGTCAAAGAGACTCTTTGACATCTTGATGTGTTATAATGGATTAGTGAAAAATAGAGATTATAAAAATTTTGCTTCTGGCACGATGGTACATATTTATAACAGAGGAAACAATAAAGAAAAATTGTTTTTTGATGATCAAGATCATAAAGCTTTTCTTTACAGACTTGGACTTTGTTTAGGTTTTACTAAAGAAGAACTAGAAAAAGAGAAATTAATTACTATCCCCTACTCCAGGATAAGAATTGCTGATATAAATAAAAAAGATTTTAAACTTCATGCATTTTGTTTAATGCCAAATCATTTCCACTTATTGGTTGAACAAGTTGGAGATACTTCAATTTCAAACTTAATGTCTAAGCTTTGTACAAGTTATTCTAAATATATAAATAAAAAATATAAAAGGGTTGGGCATGTTTTTCAAGACTGTTTCAAAACAGTACTTATTGAAAATGATTCTCAGTTAATGTGGACCTCAGCTTATATCCACATGAACCCAGTAAAGGATGGACTAGTAACATATCCAGGTAAATATAATTGGAGTAGTTATAATGATTTTACATCTAAAAGAAGTTTACCAATTACTCATATAAATCTTTTAAAATCTATTTTCGGAGAAAAAAACTTCGAAAAAGAGACACTCAACTTTGATGTCAAAGAGACTCTTTGACATTATAAAAGAAACATTAAATTTAGTGTCAAAGACTGTCTTTTACATATAAATTAAATTTTGAATAAAAATGAACGTATATATTTCATTTTCCTTTCTTTCATTTCCAAGCCAATTACATCCGTTATCGCTGTAAATTTATGGTATGCGTTTGGTGGTATTTCTAGTTTTATTGAAGCTTTAATTTTTTGTGTTTCATCTCCAATAACCATTTCTGCTTCACCTTCCATTAAAAATACTGTTTCTTTGTGAAGATGAGAGTGGCCTGATACCACTGCTCCTTTCTCCAATTTAATATAAAAAACTTTATCGCAATCATAAGCAATAACCCCTTTAGAGTTTTCAATTATTCTTACTCTTTCTAGCCTCTTTTTATATTTTTTATTTACTTGATTTCCCATCAAAGACGTCTTTTGACATTATTATTTTACACACAAGCGACAGAAGCAATGCCATCACCACCGCGTAGACGCATGACTGTAACACCTTGAGTCTGTCTTCCGAGAGATGGAATATCTTTCAAAGCAGTTCTGATAACTTGCCCTTTTTTAGACATTGCAATTAATTCTTCTTCACCGTCAGCCAAAACTTTCGCCACGATTAATTTACCAGTTTTTGGAGTTACCTTAGCAGTCTTTATTCCAGAACCTCCTCTCTTTTGTATTTTATATTCTTTAAGAGAAGTCTTCTTACCAAAACCATTAGCACTCATTGTAAGAAATGCTCCATCTTTTGTTCCATTTTTAATTACATCTACTCCGATGATCAGATCGCCTTTCTTAAGCTTCATCCCACGAACACCCCCTGCAGTACGTCCCATTTCTCTTATATCTTTCTCCTTAAATCTTATGGACTGACCTCCAGCCGTAGCAACCATAACTTCATCACCTTTTTCTGTTATTAATGCGGAAACAAGCTCATCCCCTTTGTCTAAGCGAATAGAAATAATTCCACTCCTACGAACGTCTTTAAAGCTTTCTCCTGACATTTTCTTGGCAGTTCCATCTCTAGTCACTAACATTAAAGAAACAGGGGTTTTCTTGAGCTCCTTAGGCATTGTTAAAATCGAAGTAACTTTTTCATCTCCAGAAAGTGAAAGGAAATTCATTATGGATTTACCTTTTGTTGCACGTCTACCTTCTGGGATATCATACATTTTCATTTGATAAGCCTTACCTAGATTCGTAAAGAATAATAAGTCACTATGAGTAGAACCAGAAACGAGCATGGTGACAAAATCTTCTTCTTTTGTTTCCAAATCAATAACTCCGACTCCTCCTCTCTTTTGAGATTTATACTCTGAAGGATCTGAACGCTTTACATATCCCCCTTGGGTAAATACAAGCATGGTTTCTTCTTCTGGAATTAAATCTTCATCAGAAATTTCTTTTACTCCACCTTTGACTATTCTCGTCCTGCGTTCATCGGCGTACTTTTCACGAATTTCTTTCAACTCATCGAAAATAACTTTCAACATTTTCTTTGGACTTGCAAGTAATTCTTTTATAGCTTTTATGAAAGCTTGTTTCTCTTTTAACTCTTCTTCAATTAATTTTCTTTCAAGTCCAGCTAATTTTTGCAACTTCATTTCCAAAATAGCTGCTGCTTGTAAATCAGAAAACTTAAATTCTTTCATCAGATTAATTTTTGCAGTCGCTCCATCTTTTGAGGCACGAATTGTTTTTATAACTTTATCAATAAAGTCTAAGGCTTTCTTCAATCCAAGTAAGATATGTTCCCTTTCTTCTGCTTTTCGTAAATCATATTGTGATCTTCTTTTTACGACTTCTTTTCGGTGACCGATAAACTCATTCAAAATAGATTTCAAAGACAATGTCTGAGGAACTCCATCTACCAATGCAACCATATTAAAATTAAAATTCTGCTCTAGTTGAGTATTGCGATAAATATAATTTAAAACTTTTTCTGGATGTGCACCATTTTTTAAATCAATCACAACACGAATATCTTTTGTAGATTCATCTCTCAATCCTTTTATCCCATCAATTTTCTTTTCTTGCACCAATTCAGCAATAGCCATAATAAGATTCGCTTTGTTCACTCTAAAAGGAATAGAAGTAATAACAATCTGATACATACCACCTTTTGTCTCTACTATCTCAGCTTCACCGCGACAAACAACTCCACCACGTCCTGAAGAATAAGCATGGAGCATATCTTTTGAACCATAAGCTATTCCACCAGTAGGAAAATCTGGACCCTTTATAAATTCCATTAAATCTTCAGTAGTAGCCTCTTCATTTTCAATTAAATGATTGGTAGCATCTATGACTTCAGCTAAATTGTGTGAAGGAATATTTGTAGCCATACCAACAGCAATACCCAAGGTACCATTTAAAAGAAGTGCTGGCACAGCTGAAGGAAAAACAATCGGCTCTTTGCGAGTCTGGTCATAGTTTGGACGAAAATCTACTGTCTCCTTTTCTAAATCACGTAAAAGCTCATTGGAAATCTTAGACATTTTAGCCTCCGTATAACGCATAGCAGCGGCATTGTCTCCATCGATAGAGCCAAAGTTTCCTTGACCAATAACAAGAGGATAACGATAAGAAAATTCTTGAGCCATCCCAACCATCGAATCATAAACAGCCGTATCTCCATGAGGATGATATTTTCCAAGCACATCTCCGACTACCGCAGCAGACTTACGAAAACGAGCAGAAGAAGTCAGACCCATCTCATTCATAGCAAACAAAATTCTACGATGAACTGGTTTTAATCCATCTCGAACATCTGGCAAAGCACGCGAAGTAATAACCGACATGGCATAAGCCAAGTACGATTCTTTCATCTCTGCAACAACATCTACTCCGATGATTCCATCAGTGCGCACTTTTTTTTCTTCAATTGGTTCTTTTTTTGCCATTATCTTTTACAATATATTAATTAAAATTTATTCAGTACTTTTTACACTCTTGTATCCTTCAACTAAATTATCTTTCAAAACAGAAAAAGGTTGTAAGTCTTGTTTTATTTTTTTCTTGGTATCTGGATTAGTGATAGATTTACCAAGAGAGAAAGTCCAAAGTATTACCATAATAACTCCAACCACAAAAATGGAAAAATGTAATATGTTTCTTCTTTTCTCCTCAGGGTGACTTCGTAGTTTATGAACATGGTGAATAATTTTTTTTCTCATATTTTTTACAATTAAATTGCCTTTAATACGACGACTTCACTTTCTTTATTTTCTAAATCCTTACGTTTTAATGTTAATTTATCTACAACTTCTGCTTTTTCTTCTCCAAGTTCTTTCAAAAAAGCTTTCAAGGAAGCACTGTCATAATCCATTGGAATAATCATCTTAGGCTCCAAAGAAGATGCCAGCTTGGCTGATTGTTTTGCGTCAAGTAGGCCATTGCCACCAACAGGAATAAAAAGAATATCCGGACCATCTATCACTTCCCAAGCTTCTTTAGAAATTTCTGGGCTAGATAAAGCTCCAAGAAAAACAATGTTTATGTTGTCTACTCCTAAATTGTAAATAGTATTTATATATTTTTTCTTTGAAATTTCAGCACTGGACATGACTCCTTTTATGAAAACATCTTTCACTTCGTAATCTCCAGGTCCAGTAACTGCAAAAGGCTCTCTGTCTCCATGAGAAAGCTGATCTATACCATTGTAATCAGGATGGTTTGTTGTAATGAAAGCTATATCCGAACCAAACTTTGCTGAAATACCAGTCTTAGAATTCTTGCTGACAGGGTTAAAAGCAAGGACCATATCCCCTTGCCCTATTTTGAAAAATTGTTTCCCGAAATATGAAATTATCATTATGTCTAATTATACCAAATTCACAGATAAAAACCAAACAAAATATCACTAATTTTCCTTGCTTTTTTTTATTTTTATAGTAGGATATTAATACAACTTAAATATTTATTATTAAAGCAGTTTTAGGGTAACACCTTTAAGGTTTTCGGACCAAAAAGACACCTAAACCTAGAATCCGCTTTATTGCGGATCTTTTTATTTACCCCAGTCTCTCACGAGCGACGGGGCATAAGTTGTAAAAATTATTATGAAAAAAGACACAGTAGAAGAAGTCGTTCAAGAAAATTTAGTTTTAAAGTCTATCACTGATAGAAGTTCCAGTAAGCCAGAAGTTGATTCCTTGGTAGAAGGACCAGCTATTTTGGTCAAAAAATCATCAGTTTTCGTTGACTTGTCACCTTTCGGTACAGGTATTATCTACGGAAAAGAATTTATAAATGCAAAAGATATCATCAAGAAAATAAGTATTGGTGACATCATCAAAGCAAAAGTTGTTGATGTAGAAAACGAAGATGGTTACATAGAACTTTCTCTTAAGGAAGCTAAACAAGCTCTTATCTGGAGTGAAGCTGAAAAAGCAATCCGAGCTAAGACTGTCATGGATTTGGAAATCAAAGAAGCAAACAAAGGGGGTTTGATTTTAGATTGGCAAGGCATCCAAGGATTCTTGCCTGCTTCCCAACTTAAAGCAGATCACTATCCAAAAGTAGAAGATTCAGACAAAGATAAAATCTTAAAAGAATTGAAGAAATTAGTCGGACAGAAAATTTCTGTAATGATTATTTCAACTCTTCCAAAAGAAGGAAAATTAATCTTCTCTGAAAAAGACAACAATCCTGAAGAAAAAAAAGAAATCCTAAGTAAATACAATGTTGGTGATGATATAGAATGTTCAGTCGCTGGTATTGTTGATTTCGGAATCTTTTTGAAATTAGAAGAAGGGTTAGAGGGATTAGTTCACATTTCTGAACTTGATTGGGGTCTAGTAGATGATCCTCGTACAATGTTCAAAATCGGAGACAAAATTAGAGCTAAAATCATTGAAATAAAAGACGGAAAAATTTCTCTTTCAATCAAAGCTCTAAAAGAAAATCCTTGGACAGAATTTAAAGATAAATTAAAAAAAGGAGACATCATCAAGGGAGTTGTTATTAAATACAACAAACATGGTGCTCTTGTTTCAATCAAAGAAGGTGTTGCTGGATTAGTCCACAATTCAACCTTTGGTTCTGAATCAAAACTTCGTGAAAAATTAGAACTTGGAAAGACTTACAACTTCCAAATCACTCTATTTGAAATAAAGGATCACAAAATGACCCTTATGTATCTAGAATAAAATTTAGAATACACAGACTAAAAAATCCCCTATCTAGGGGATTTTTTAGTGATTAATTACATTAAACTATCTACAATCGTATCTAGGTTAAACCCTGATTGAGCTGTTTTACATTGAGTCATTTGTGGATCACTATAAACTCCACAATTCACATATCTAAGAGTAAAACTTGTAGTTTTTATATCAACACTTGAAGAACCTGCCGTTGTGTAAGTATAAGAATAATAGATACTCCCCGCAGCGCCATCACTATTTGAATATATGCAATATGTTTTTCCATTGATAACTTTTTGTATTGTTCGTTCGTCCATATCAGAATTACCTTTACCTACATCACAAGAATATGTAGTCGAAGGATTTTGAATCACAGGAGGCCAACTACTTTGGGCAGAAATGTATGGTGTTGGTAATGTTGTAGAAACAATAGGTGTAGTTATGGAATTATTTGAAACATTAGTATTTTGATTTACTTGAGGAAAATTATCTTCCACAATATCTTTTGGTGGCGTATTAGAACTTTTAACTGTGTAATATGCAATACCAAAAACAGCTAAAACAATAATCAAGGCAATCAAAATACTTACTCCAAGAAAACCTTTGTCTTTTCTCATAATTATATTTTTATTAAAAACTTTCTAATACATTAATAATACCACAAAAAAATCCCCTGGATGAGGATTTTTCAGTTTTATTTATTTAATTTTAAGCTTTTGCGAGAACCTTTGTATCTATTGTATCGACATTTTGTCCGATCTCATCCATTATCTTCATGACCTTATCAGCATATTTAGGAACAATAGATGGTGGGTTATACTTCTGAAGAATTTCTTTTGTAGTCTTTCCTGCATAGTGTTTAGCTGTACTTTCAGCATTACCACCTAAGTGTTTAGACACAACCTCTATGGCTTCATCAATACTTTTAAATCCAATCTTACATGAACCCCAACCAAAAGGATTGTTAGGTGCTTTAGGATTTTTACACATACTTCTGCCACCAGTGGTTTCAATAGCTGAAATACTAGCTACTAATTTCCAGTCAATGTTGTTTGCTTCAGCTTCCTCTACCATTTTCATTCCCTTTCCTTCAAGTGGCATATTATGCTCTTTAAAAAAGGTATCTATGGCATCAGCCTTGGCCTTTAAATCCTTAGCTTTTTGATCTGCTGTTTGGTTAAAAACAAGTAAATCATCAGCTCCAATATTCAATTTTTGTGATAATACAGTTGGGGAAACTTGAGTAGAGTTTATGATGCTATCCTTCGTAAGATTACCAATCGGCATTGATACCGTCATCATTGGCAAAAGAACGAATGACTCCACGAACCGTATTAATTTTTTATTTTGCATATTTTGACGGTTTAGCTCCGCCAACTAGAGAGACACTTTTCAGCCTCAACGGTAAATACCCTTTACTAATAAGCTTTTAACCTTTTAATAAGGATACCTGTATATAGTAGCATTTTGATACCCAAAAGTCAATAGTTATGATACATTTTTAGCAGATGTCAAATCAAAAATAGCTTGTAAAATAAGGATATTTTACTACCCTACCATTGACAAATAAGGCTAAAATATGGATAATTTAGCCTTTGTGGATAAGTTATTTGACCAACCAAACAAGATAAAGTAGTGATTTTAAGAAAAGTGGGTCCCCTGTCCTATGACCCCGAGGGCGTATTTTCAAAAATTACTACTTTATTTTGTTTGGCTCTCTAGAATTTTGTCTCCCACCTTAAAAGCCTCCCCGGCCCCCATTGTTACAATAATGTCTTTATTAGTTAAGGTCATAGCTCTAAGTTCCCTTTCAGCCTCTTTAAAACTATCAAAAGCCTTAGAATTCTGGTTATTTTGGTACTTATTTATCCTATCAGATAAGATTTTAGAAGATATTGTGCCATCATCTTCCTCCCGAGCATAATAAATCGGCAATATCATAATAGAGTCAGCCAAAGTAAAGCTCTTAGAAAAATCATCTAAAAGAAGCTTGGTTCGGCTAAATAGGTGCGGTTGGAAGACAACGATAATCTTGTAGTCTTGATCCACTGGATACAATTCCCGAAAACCTTCCAAGGTCGCAGAGATCTCTGTCGGATGATGGGCATAATCGTCATAAACCTTAGCCCCACTTAAAAGATCTCCTTTATATTCAAATCTCCTCCAAGTTCCAGGAAACCCTGCGAGTGCTTTATCACTATCCCCTTTTCCTATCCCAATTATTTCTGCCACTGCGCTGGCTGATGCCGCATCTTTTTTGTTGTGGATTCCAGGAATCATCAATCTTAGATCTTTATCAAAATAATCTTCAGAATTTATAATTTTTGCTTTTGCATCTTTTATTACATCAGGAATATTTTCGTCACCCATATTACAAACAACAAAACCATCTTCTGGAACTTTCATGACTAGCTCATAAAAAGCATTTTTTATATCTTCAATGTCTTTATAATAATCTAAATGATCCTCTTCAATATTTGTGATTACTAAAATTTTTGGATTTATATTTAAAAAAGAACGACGATATTCGCAAGCTTCCACTACTAGATACCCGCCTTGACTGCCGTAAGGCGAGGCAGGTTTACTTTTACCAGCAATGAAATTACTTTTTTCTCCAATCAACAAACTACCGACAATCACTGTCGGATCATTTTTAGTATCCCGTAAAATTTGAGCGATCATGGCTGTGGTCGTAGTCTTGCCATGAGTTCCAGAAACTGCAATTGTGTATTTATCCCGACTTATTACATCCAGCATTTGCGGATATGATTTTACTGGAATATCAGTTCTTTCTTTTATCTTTTGAGCTAATTCAGGATCATAATTATCTATTGCAATAGTATAAACAATCAAATCAACATCTTTTGGAATATTTTCATATGATTGTCCAAGGGTAATCTCTGCACCAACTTTTTTAAGTTCTTGGACAACTTCCCCATCCTGCATATCCTGCCCAGTCACAATTTTACCCTCATGAAGCATCATCCGCGCCACTGCCGAAATACCTATTCCCCCAATCCCGATAAAGTGCACATTTTTAATTTTTTGTAAGTCTAACTCCATTTACTTTAATCCCTTAATTATTTTCATAAATAAATCGTTTCTTTCATATTCATTATTAAACATTCCGAAAGATGCAAAGGCTGGGGAAAATAGAATAGTATCACCCTTTTTGGCAAATTTTAAGGCTCTTGAAATAACATCTTTTAAATTCTTACCAATTTCGTTTGGAATTGTAACTTTATAATCCCTTAATAAAATATCTGTCCCAGTTCCAGGAATCAAAGAAATGGCTTTGCAATTATTATTCACAGCCTTCACAAAATTAGTCAAATCAAGCTTTTTATCCGCCCCTCCACAAATCAGTACAATATTTTTCCCCAAAGGACGGTCCTTTGGGTTGTCCTTTGGGTTTTCTTTAGTTAAGGCTTCAATCCCGGCGATGGTTGCTTCTGGCGTTGTAGCATTATTATCATTGTAAATTTTAATTCCTTTATAGGTTCGAAGAAGCTGAAGCCTGCCTTCTACCCCTTTGAAATCTTTCACAACTTTTTTGATTTTAGCTTCTGGAATGTTGAATTGTCTTGCGACTTCTACCGCAGCCGATAAATTTTCTCTTTGGTGTTCACCTGGAACAATAAAACTCCAGCCTTCTATATCCTTTTTATTAGCTACGACTAATTTACCTTTTACATCTTTAGCGGAAATAAATTCTTTCATTCCAAGACGGATAATCAAAACATCATTTTTTTTCTGATATTTAAAAATATTAGCTTTATCATCAAAATAATTTTCCATACTACCTTTATAGTAATTCATATGATCTGCCATAAAACTCGTAAACACAGAAATATGTGGGGACATCTTATCTTCTCCAAAACCCTGCAATTGCCAAGAGTCCAATTCGCAAACTAAAACATCACCAGCTTTCAATTTCTTTAAAAGTGGCAAGGTGGCTACTCCACGAATATTTCCTCCAATATAAATTCTCCTTTTCAAAAACTTTTCATTTTTCTTTAAAATCTCATAAATCAAAGTGGTAGTCATGGACTTTCCCCGAGTGCCTGTGACAGCCACAACCATAACTTCTGGCGCACATTTAGCACAAAGAGAAACATCCATTTCTATTGGAATATTATTTTTTCTAGCTTCATTTATATAAACAGAATCTAGCGGCACCCCAGCAGCCTTGATAATCATATCTCTGCCTCTAAAATCTTCTAATCTGTGTTCCCCTATAATAAATTTTATATTTTTAAACTTTGAAAGTGCTTTTAGTGATGTGGCTAATTGTTCTTTATTTTTTAAATCCGTAACAATTAAATCCGCCCCACATTCAGCCAAAAATTTAGTGTATCCCAATCCCCGTCCCAAAATTCCGAGCCCCATGATTGTAATTTTTTTTTCCTTAAATTGTTTTTTATAATTAATCATATCTTTTATTAGATTAAATTATTTTTTAATTCTTCCATATCATTAAAGTGATGCTTTACACCCTTTATTTCCTGATAACTCTCATGACCTTTACCAGCACATACTATTATATCTCCTTTTTGAGCTAATTTTACTGCTTCAGCAATCGCTTGATGGCGGTCGGTGATGACTATGACCTTCTTAGATTCCGCCAAAGATAAATCTGTCCTCATTTCGACAATAATTTTCTCCACATCCTCACTCCTTGGATTGTCTGCGGTAAAAATAGCGATATCAGAAAGTGATGCCCCAATTTTACCCATAACTCTACGTTTCAAAGGATCTCTATCTCCTCCACAACCAAAAACAGTGATAATCTTACTGTCCCCGGTTTTAAAATCTTTCACAGTTAAAAGTGCTTTTTCTAATGAGTCAGGACTATGAGCAAAATCAACAATTCCTAAAATTCCACTAGATGACAAAAAATAATCAAAACGCCCTTTAGGTGGTTCTATATTTTCTAAAATCTTTTTTACTTTTTCCATATCAAAACCTAAAATTTTTGAAACACTCCAAACTGCTAATAAATTGTAAGCATTGAACTTGCCTAAAAGTTTAGAATTAATTTCTGTATCATTTATTTTAAGCTCTATGCCATTAAAATCAATTTTCTTAATCTCTCCATGAAAATCTTCTGCATCATTAAATCCATAAAAATACTTTTTGGCTTTTATGCCTTCAACCATATCTTTACCATGTTCATCGTCAGCATTAGACAAAGCAAAAGCGTCTCTGGACAAACTTTGAAAAAACTTTTTCTTAGTTAAAAAATAATTCTCAAAACTTTTATGGTAATCTAAATGATCGTGAGTCAAATTTGTAAAAACTCCGCCGACAAAATTTATTCCGGCAATACGTTTTTGATCTATCCCATGAGAAGAAACTTCCATGAAAACATATTCAACTCCTTTTTCTACCATTTCAGAAAGCAGTTGATTTAAAACCATTGGTCCAGGTGTAGTATTTATTGTGGGTATTTTTTTATCAACAATTATATTTTCCACTGTTCCAATTAGTCCAGCCTTATAACCCAATTCTGTAGCAATTTTATATAAAAGAGTAGCTGTGGTAGTCTTGCCATTTGTGCCAGTTATTCCAACAATTTTAAGCTTTTCTGAAGGATTACCATAATAATGCATTGCGGCTAATGTAGCTATAGCTCGCCTCTTTATTTTTAAGCTTTTAACTATATTTTTCATGTTTTTATAGTATAGCATAGAGTATATATTTGTATTATTAATAAAAAAGACCTGGTACGCTAAGTATCCAGGTCAAATATTGTTTTGCAAAAAGTTAAATGTTTGCGGTTTCAGGTTCAACGGGAGGATTGGGCCTGTCTGAATAGTCACCAGAACCTTTGTCTTCGTTAGGGTCATGGGTATAAATATCAAAATTTGATAAATCCAACTTTCTGTTGGTACAGCTTAAGCTTACTTTTCTCATGGTTTTAATTGTTTAAGTTAAACATTGGTTTAATTGGTCATTTCTATCTCCTTTCGAAAAAGGCAACAAAAAAGACCAATCAAGTTGGCCAATAAAAACCATCTCTAAAGAACTCTAAACTACTAATAGTTTAGCATAAATTAAAAATAAGTCAAACTTAATTAGTCAAAAATATTCGCCAAGTAAGAATCTATTGTCCTTTGGTCCATGTTGTAAAAATACATATTATCATCATGCAATCGGTTGGCTAATTCAATACCGACAAAACGCCAATGCCAAGGTTCAAAGATATAATATTTATTCCCAGCTGGATAAGAAATAATAAAACCGTATTTATAGGCATTCTCATTGAGCCATTTATATTCAGGAGTTTTGTCAAATCCTTCAAGCCCGCCATTAGTTTTTCCTGTAGTTAAATCTATAGCAGTACCCAACTGATGTTCTGAATATCCTTGATCAGCAGAAAAAGTATTTGCCCCGACTCCATAAGTAACCTTATAAGCTGCTTTTAAATTATATTGAGTGGCAAACGAACGATAAGCAGACTGAGCTAAGATATTTACTCCATCTTCTTTTCCAGCATCAACCATATCTTCAAAGTGTGGCAACACATCGCTTAAAATCTGAAAATTTGTACTCTTTGTAGCCCTATAGTCGACAGGTATATCAGACAAGGAAATCGGAATATAATGTTCATTTAGAAAATAAGCTTTGGAATATTTTTTTAATAATTCTGGATCAGTAGTACTTAATTTTTGAAGATTATCGACAGTATTTGTAATCCTACTAAATTGTCTTTTAAGAGAAGAATTTTTTTGTTGTTCAGTAGTTAAAGTATTTTGAGTTTCTAAAAGAAAATCTTCTACATTCTTTACTTTGCTTTCCAAAGAATTTTGAACTAATGAACTTTCTTTACTTATTAAATCTAGACGATTTTCTACTAAATTAAATCTATAATCCGTATATTTATATACACCAAACAAACATATACCAATTATTAAAATTGGGAATATATCTTTATCAAACATTCTTGTAAAAAATTTTCTCATAGTTTTAATTCCTGCTTGGTTTTATTAAAATCTCATGTTCTATTAATTGGAACCGTTCGACTTCCCTACCATCAAGTATAACACTTCCTAGAAACATATCTTTAGATCTAGCCCAAACACCACCATCTTCTAAGTGTATATAAATAACCAAAGGTTCTTGCGTCTCACTATGAAACGCCTCACAAAGAACTTTAGCCTTCGTTCCCTTGTAGTGCTTATATATTCCACCAATTTCTAACTTTTTCATAGATTAACTTTAATTAATCAAAGATTTACGATGCTGAGGTGCATTTATCATTCCACACTTTTTCCATTTAAAAATTTCACCAGTAGCCGGATTGATAGCTCCGCAAGGGCAAGGATCATTTCGACCAATATTTAAATCATTGCCTTCAGCAACGCCTACATTTTTTACATCAGAAAATTCAGAAGGTTCAGCGTGGCTCACGATCAATGTTTGTTTTGGCCCTTCATTTTCAATCTGCTTTCTACTACGTTCAGCTCCCTCTACATTGATAGTCTGGATGAGTGAGAGAACTTGTTCTTTAAATACTTCTTCCATTTGTTTAAACATAAATAAACCTTCTTTTTTATATTCAACAATAGGTTCTCTCTGACCATAGGCACGTAAATTCACAGATGAACGTAAATAATCCATAGCTTCTAAGTGCTCCATCCAAAGAGTATCTGTGGTGTAAAGAGAAATTCTTCTAACTGTATCAAGAAATGCTTCATCTCCTAATTTCTCTCTTTTTTCTTTTATTACTGCCTCTAATTTTTCTTTTTCTTGTCTATTTTCTAAAACTTCAACTAATATATTTTCAATCTCAACTTTATCTGCATGGATCATTTTTCTACGTCTTTCATAAATAGACTCTCTCTGATGGTTCATGACATCATCATACTCAAGAGTATGCTTACGAGCATCAAAATGAAAACCTTCGATTTTTGTTTGAGCACTTTCTAAAGCGCGACTAACAAAACTATTCTTTACTGGCATATCTTCTGGAATTCCAAAACGTCCCATCATTGTTTTTAATCTATCAGAACCGAAAACTCTCATTAAGTCATCCTCAAAAGAAACGTAGAATTGAGTTTCACCTGGATCACCCTGTCTTCCTGAACGACCTCGAAGCTGATTATCTATTCTTCTAGCTTCATGACGCTCAGTACCCATCACAAATAAACCTCCGACACTTTTTACAAAATCATATTCTTCTTTTATTATAGGATTACCGCCAAGCTTGATGTCGATTCCACGACCTGCCATGTTTGTAGCAATAGTCACTGCACCCCTACGTCCAGCTTGAGCTATTATTTCTCCCTCTCTTTCGTGGTTCTTAGCATTCAAAATTGTATGCTGTACTCCTTCTTGTTTTAAGTAAGCAGACAAAAGTTCATTCTTTTCAATTGAAATAGTACCGATAAGTACGGGCTGACCTTTGTCATTTAATTCTTTTACTTTTTTAGCTATAGCCTGAAACTTCCCTTTTTCACTTTGGAAAATCAAATCATTCTGGTCGATACGGACCACAGGTCTATTGGTGGGGACAACGATAACATCCAAACCATAAACTTTTATAAATTCTTCAGCTGATGTTTCAGCTGTACCGGTCATTCCGGAAAGCTTTTTATAAAATCTAAAATAATTTTGGAAAGTAATCGAACCAGAAGAACGAGTTTCTTTTTCAATTTTTACTCCTTCTTTTGCTTCAATAGCTTGATGGATACCCTCAGACCAACGTCTACCTGGCTGTAAACGTCCAGTAAAAGGATCCACAATAACAACTTCCCCTTCTTTTACAACATAATCTTTATCTTTTTCAAAAAGAGCTTGAGCTTTTACTGCTGTCTCTAAATGATGAACATACTTAATTCCTTTTTCGGTATAAATATTTTCTACTCCAAGTAAATTCTCAGCTTTGGTAATTCCTTCATCTGTTAAAGATATAGCTTTTAATTTTTCATCGACAGTATAGTCTGTGTCTCTCTTGAGCTGTTTTGCAATTTGATAAAACTTAATATAAAAATCTTCAGAATCTTCGGAAGCAGAAGAAATAATAAGTGGGGTTCTAGCCTCGTCTATCAAAATAGAGTCCACTTCGTCGACAATAGCAAAATTGTGACCTCTTTGAACTAATCCTTTTTCTGAAGTAGCTAAATTGTCTCGCAAATAATCAAAACCATATTCATGATTTGTTCCATAAGTAATATCAGCCGCATAAGCTTCTCTTCTAGAACATGGTTTCAAAAAATCATACAATATTTTAAATTCAGATATCTTTTCTTCGTTTTCAGTTTCCTTGTGAGCAGGATCGTATAAATAAGAAACATTTTGAGAATTTATAACACCGACAGACAATCCCAAGAAATTATAAACCTGGCCCATCAAAACAGAGTCACGACGAGCAAGATAATCATTGACTGTGACTATATGCACACCCTCACCAGAAAGAGCATTCAAATATGCTGGCAATGTAGCCACCAAGGTTTTTCCTTCTCCTGTTTTCATTTCAGAAATTTTACCACCATGTAAAGTCAAACCTCCAACAAGCTGAACATCATAATGCCTCTCTCCCAGCTTTCTTTTAGCTGCCTCTCGAACTAAAGCAAAAGCCTCTGGCAATATTTCATCCAAGGTTTCACCCTTATTTAATCTGTCTTTAAATTCTAAAGTTTTCTTTGGAAAATCCTCATCTTTCAGCTTTAAAATATCGGCTTCTAAAGCGTTTATTTTAGCTATTGTTTCAGTGGTGTTTTTAACAAACCTAGAGCTCGTATCACCAAATATTTTATTAAATAATGCCATCCCGTTAGAAGCAGGTCGCGATCTATATAAATATAAACTATACCTGTTATAAATTAACTAAATAAGTAATCTTTTTGCTATGTTCCAATTATACACCGTGACCGCGGCTTCTAACGGGACCATAAGTAATATATTAGCATAAAAACTAAAAAACTTCTGGTTTTCACCAGAAGTATTTTAGAAGTAGGCTAAGCGAATTATGCTCGCTTCTTTGTTGTCTTTTTTGCCTTCTTTACAACTTTCTTTGCTTTCTTTTTTGCTGCCATAATATTTTAAAAATTAATTTTTAAATTAGTTTACAATAATAGCGACCTAAAAATATTTTTTCAAAATAAATTTGAAAATTATTTTTAAAAAATAATTATTGTAAAGTACTAATTTAATTATCTCGCATCTTGAAATATAAAACAATACTTTTCCAACAAAACTGTGGATAACTTTTTTATTTTTTGTTTTGAACTTTTTTAAAAAAATAAAAAATAATCTAAAAAAGAAAAAATATAAAAAATTTTGATATTTTTTCTTTTACAAAATCTTTCTAAATAAAAAAATCCTGTAAAATTTTTACAGGATTTTTTTATTTAATTATTTTCATTTAAGGTGGGTTATGGCTAACCTCCAACATATGTGCCTATGTGAGTGCGATAACCCACCATAGATGAAAACAATTTATTGTATTTAAATTATATCATAATAAAGATAAATCAAGTATATGCCTTACTATTTGATGCATCTTAGCACCAACCGATTCGCAAGCCTTGTCTAAATGCGAACCATTTTTAAAATCAGGAGAAAATTCAACACTGGTCAAATAAATACCATTTCTCGGATTAATAACAAAATTTGATTTCAAATAATCCGGTACACCGATATGCTGATGAATATTTTTTGCCGTATTAATTAATTCTTCTTTTTCATTTTTAGAGAAATTACCTGCCGGGAAAGCATAAACATCTTCCCCACGAAAACCACTAATCGTATGCATAAATGCATTTTTACCAGAAATTAATTCTTCTACTAAAATACTTTCACCATGTAAAGAGATGTCTTCAATTGCATCCGCTAATTCTGGAAAAGTTTTTACTACATGCACACCTACATTTTTATCAGTGGTAAGAGATTTCACAATCCAGGGCGCAGGAAATTTTTCATGCACTTCTTTTGCTTTTCTAAGTGCATATTTATTTCTTGGTCCATCAAAATCTTCTTGATAAGCTGGGAATAGAATATGTCTCGGCATATTTACTCCAATCTTTTTCATATGCTCCCGCAACATATCTCGACTATCCCCAACTGTTTTTGAAAAAGAAGAAACTCCAATATTTGGAATAGATAAATTTTCTAAGATATTATTTAAATTAGAATGCGAAACATTCCAAACAGCCTCTACTCGATGCATCAAGTCTGCTGGCTGTACTGGTAAGCCACCAATATGCCAAACTCCATCTCTATCAATCAAAACATCAACAGGTTTATATGTATCAGATAAATTTTCTAAAATATTAGAAATAATTTCTCCGCCCTTTGCTATGGAATCTTCATAATGATTCCCTTTTCCTCCTCTGATTATTCCAATACGTTTTTCATTTTTATATTTATATATCACCTTATTATTATAACAAAAAACACCCCGCTTGCGCGAGGTGTTTTTAAAAAAATTTCAATTTAATCAAAATATCCATCCAATTTCATTCTTCCTTCATCATCTTTATATATTCTTACAATTGGATTAAGTCCAACAACCCTTTTAATTTTATTTTCTATCTTCGGTGGTAAAAACAAACTTTTATCAGAACTATAAAAAACTTGTTCTTCTGTATCTTCGTTAAAATCTTTCTCCATTAATAATATATCGTAAGGATTTTTTGTTGGTTTTACAATTATATTTTTAAAAGAAAACTTTTCATTCCCTATAAATATATCAGACGTTGGGGATTTCTCTGAAGTTCTAGAAAATAAAGATGAAATTCTATCTCTTATGCTCTTTTCTGTCTTTACCTCTTCATTAGTTTTAGATTTTTGTGTCATTGATTCATAAATCTCTTTATGCTCAGTTGATGGATCTTCTACAAAGAAAGGGGGCTTGTTTTCTTTAGCTTCTACTTTTAGAGTTGGAAATGCTTCTTGCAAAATTTCTGCTACTCTAGTTTTATCTGCTTTGCCAAAATCACCAGACTCTCCTTCAATAATAAGTTTATCTCCTTCTGTACTAATAAAACCACCTCCAAGAACCTTTAAATCTTTTTTATATAATTTTTTACAAAATTCAACGATGTCTCTATGATTAGCTTTTTTATCTATCGGAAGAGCAATAACATAATCCCTCTTGTCTTGATCTCTCATATGAACAAATTTATCAGAACCACTTGGATTACCTAATTTAAGTAAAACCTTAGGGGTATTTAAATTCTCAGGAATATCTCTAATAATTCCAACTCCTTTTTCAAGTTCTTCTTCTGTTTCAGGTTTTGTGTAAAATTTTTCAACTCCTGGATCAATTGCAAATTTTTCTTTTAATTCTTTATTAAAATCTTTATTTTTATTTTTTTCCATATTTTAAAATTAATTTTTAATACCCTAATAATACCCCCCCCCCGAGGCACTTTGTCAATTTAATTTTAAACACGCAAAAACCGCCATTTCTGGCGGTTTTGTTTGCTGTTCTATGTTTTGTTTCGTTCTTTTAACTAATTTATTTTCATGTCTTTCCATGTTCGTCAGTTTATTTTAATTTTAAACAAAATCCATTTTTTTAGTTTGTAATGGGCAAACATTGTGTCGTCAATTGAGCGACACAATACCGACTCAATTAGTCCAACCTCTCCGAGGTTCAAAATATATCGTAGGATATATTTTCAATTCTAATAAATTAAAATTGGGACGATTTTCAAATTGAATTAATCCACGAGCAGCTTCCGCTACCCGTGCCTTGTTACGACTTAGTCCCTGTCACCGAGCTTACCTTAGGACCCACTTATGTGGATAC
>Ga0224524_1000058_pt1 | contig 46675 bp, 41 predicted proteins | sample CFST75metaG_FD_179895 | JGI IMG/M metagenome (GOLD analysis project Ga0224524, IMG submission 179895) | Peat soil microbial communities from Stordalen Mire, Sweden - C.F.S.T75 | ecosystem: Environmental > Terrestrial > Soil > Wetlands > Peat | place: Sweden: Norrbotten County, Stordalen Mire... | reverse complement strand
TACGTCCGAGCGGCCGGGTTGGACGGGTTGGCCCGATTTTTCCTTGAGCATTTCGCCCAGCACGACGTCTCCGGCCGCGAACCCCACCGCGGGCGTATCGGGGCCGCCGTACATATTGACAAGACGGTCATACCGGCCGCCCCCGGCGATCGCGCGCATCGTACGCATTTTGTCGAATACTTCGAATACGATGCCCGTATAGTACGCCAGGCCCCGCACGATGCCGATGTCGAAGGAAACGAAATCCGAAATGCCATAGGTCGCGAGAAGGGAAAAAAGGCCGGTAAGGTCCTTGAGCGCCGGAAGTTCCGGGCACAAGGCCTCGGCCTCCGCCAATGTTTGGACATCAAGTATCGCGCGGATACGCTCGCCTTGGGCCTCGCTTTTCGCGAGAGTTCCCAGCTCCGCGGCAAACTCTTCCGGGGAGATTTTGTGCTTTTTGTCGAGCAGGCCGTATAAAAGTCCCAGCGTATCCTCAGGCACTCCCGCATTGAGGAAAAGCCCTTCCAAAAGAGTCCTGCTGGAAACGCGCACCGAAAAATCGGTCGCGGTGAATCCGAGGTCGCGCATCATGTCAACAACCGCGGCAATGAGTTCGGCGTCGGCGCTTACGCCCGGTATTCCTAAAATGTCCATGTTGAGCTGGAAGAATTCCCGCAGCCGCCCCTTTTGCATGCGTTCGTAGCGGAACAGCCGGGGGATGGAATACCAGCGCACCGGCCGTTTGAGGTTGTTTCCCCTTGCCGCCACCATCCGCGCAAGCGTGGGAGTGAGTTCCGGCCGCAGCGCCATGAGTCGTTCTCCTTTGTCCGTAAACGTATAGAGCTGCTTTTCGATTTCGTCGCCGGATTTCCGGGTATACAATTCCAGGTTTTCGAACATCGGGCCGTCATAGAGCTCGAAGCCGTAGCGCTTGCAGGTGGCGCGCCAGCATGAGAATATATGCTGCTGAAAGGCCATGTCCTCGGGGTAGAAATCACGGGTGCCTTTGGGGCCGGAAATGACGGGCATGAGGGAGGTCCTTGAAAAATGGGTGGACGGTTAAAAAGTAAAATAGAACCCGAAGGATGGGTAGAAAATACTTTTCACATTAAAGGTTAACCTGGTATTGTCGGTTGTCGTCGAGCTGCCCGTAATCTGAGTCGAAGTCGAGTAATCGTCGAACCGGATGAGGCTGGTTGACAGCCGCGCCGAAAAAGTAGTGTTAAAATGTAAATCGATACAAAAGGGGCAGCCGATCCAGAAATCACCTGAATAATATTTGCTGTACGAACTACTTGTAGGCGACGATCCGGATGAGCTTGGTTTAAAGGAGAGTTGATATCCCGCTTCGGGACCAAGCGATACGCCGAACACATCTCCCCGTATAACATGAAAAAGGAGCCTGCAGCCTAATTGAATTGAATTCTGTGAAGTTGAAGTCGTTACGGAAGGATAACCCGTGTTTTCGGTTGTAGTCGACGTCTCCGAAAGTCCCCAACCTAAAAACGGGACGATTTCCAATAATTCTCCGGTATATATTCCCACATAAGGGACAAAGCTCAATGAATTGGATGAGTTCGTTTGCGTTAAACCGGTCGCGCCGCTGTTGGTCGTCGAATTACTCGAAAGGTTATAACTCATATCCAGGCCAACGGAAATTTTTCCAAACGCGGCTATCGAACAAGCAAGGACGAAACAGCCGATTAAACGATACATACAGTGGCTCCTTTGAAAGGGTAAGAAAAGTGAGGTCCGGGACAAACAATTAATATAATTATAGTACCCGCTGTTGGTAAACATTTAACGCGGGCCTTTTCGTAATATTTGATCTATTCATAGTTGTACCCCCCCCTTCATTTCGCAAAAGAAATTCATCCCAAGCATCATGTTCCCTACCATCATCTGTTTTGAGGTATTTTTAACCTAAATTCTCCATTGCACTACCCTGCGGTTCGTTCGTTGAGACAGTTAACAAAGGAATATTATATCTTGATAAAACGCCTTTCAACATCCGATACCAAACGAACATCAAAACGCGCCGTGGGCGCAAAGACTCCTCGAAAAGCCGCAAAGCCGAAAAAAACGGGAACGGCGCTTTACAAGAGGTTTGCAGCAATCGATTTTGAGACCGCGGACTATGGCCGCGACAGCGCCTGCGCCCTGGCCATCGTAGTGGTCGAGGACGGGAAGATCGTTCATAAGGGATATACGCTACTGCGACCGCCCCGGAAGGATTTCGTGTTTTCGTATCTTCATGGGATTACCTGGGACCACGTCAAGGACGAACCCGATTTCAAGGTTCTTTGGCCCAAAATCAGGCTGCTCTTTAAGGGTGTGGATTTTATAGCCGCGCATAACGCTTCCTTTGATAGGTCGGTATTGTACTCCTGCTGCGGTATCGCTGCGGTCAAACCGCCCGACACGGATTTTTTGTGCACCATGAAACTCGCCCGACGGCTGTGGAACCTGAAGCCTACGAAGCTGCCCGACGTGTGCAGGCATCTTGGCATAACGCTCAAGCACCATGACGCGGCGTCCGACGCGCTGGCGTGCGCTAAAATCGTGCTTGAAACAATAGATAAGGGGATTCCGACGGGAGCTATGCTGAAAACGGTGACGATGTTTTAAAATTTTAGTTGCTGAACCTCCCGAATTACCGCTTTATCGATTTGAAGCGGATTATTCGTTCCAACCTCTAAAAGAACGTTTTCCTGATTCGGACCGCGCGTCAACTTACCGATAAAATCCTTGCCGTCACGAATGAAAACCCGCGACGGTTTCCCGTAAACGGAATTGGAAATATCGTTTATCGAAGTATAGGAAACGATCTTTCCCTGTTTGGCGTTATAATCCCAAAATGCCCGCGGTCCGCCGAATTGCGCCCACATAAGGATCAACTCCTCCGGGGTCTTTAGTTCCCGGTCCGCGCCATTAAGGGAAGAGACCGTCCCTTTTACGGGAATGCCGATATTGTCAACTTCAAAAAAGAATGATTTTTCAATGCCCAATGAAGTAAGGGGGTTGGAAACGATCATTGAAGTGAAGTTCCCTTTATTGTCGGCATTGATCGTACAGACATTATTATTTTGAGAATACCCGGCGCCCGATAATAGGGAAAGGAAAAGGATGCCACCAAGCGCTATTTTTGTTCCTTTAATTGAATTTTGCATATCGATAGTTGTTTTCATAGGCTATCTTTCCTTTTTTTAAATGAATGGCGTTTTTGGGATATACCACCCCATTTAGTGTATTAGATCGACCTATTGGATTTTTGTTACTTAAAAAAACCATCTATTCGGCGCGATAACAAAATCACTCCATGCGTGTTCCCAGGCGTTTTTTTTCCCATTTCCGCCAATCTTTGAAATGAGGGAACGATTGTTCGGCGCGCCTGAACTCCGGGCCGTGAATGATGTTGTGGTAATCGCGTTTATAGGGAGGAATCGCGATATGCAGCATTTCGTGGTACATAATCGCCTCAACGGCAAAGCGCGGAACATCCGGGCCGTTGTAAACGCGGGCGATTGAAATAAGGTTATGGCGTTGGCCTTCGGTATCAACGAACGCGGTTTGATACGAACGCAGGCGGCTTTTGTTCCAACGGACATACGAGGTCAATTTTCCGCTGAAATACCGGGCGTTTACGGAGTCGAACACTTCCCGAAGGTCGTACAGCCGCCCGGTTGATTGGAATGAGTTCGGGGAAACGCGGCGCGCGCTGTGTGTTTTTTTTCCGCTTGATTCCGCGTACTCCCAAATCATATGTTCCAACCGCCTTTTACGTTGCCGGGAAGCGGCGTTTCCCCTTTGTTTCCGCGTCGGGGTCAGCATCGCCCATTCGATGAAAGCCTCTTTTATTTGTTCAGGCGCGTCTTCGAAATGGGAGGGGATGGTCAGCGTGCGCCTGCCGGAAAAGGCGTTGATCCTTACCCGCCAGCTCCTTTTCAAACGTTCATTGAAGCATACGTCAATGTTGTCGATCCGTTGGCGCGAAAGTACTTCATTGAAGGCGGGCGGCGCGAAGAGCGGGAGTTCCATTTGCCGGCAGGCTTGCATGGAGCTCACCCCGCGGTCAGCGCGGCGCGTTGAGCGCCGCCGCAAGGACGGGAGGGTATTTTTTTTTGATCCATTCCCTGCCGGGAGGGCTTTTTTCGTCAAACAATGCGAGGTCGCAATCGAGCATGTATAAAAAGGGATACCACTCCCTTTGCAAGGGAGATTTCCATTCCCCGATGAGCTTTTTAAGGGCCGCCTTGGCTCGCTTGATCCGCGGGGAAGTAAGCAATGCCTGGACATTATCCGCGAAGGGAAGGCTGAAGTAGGGGGCGATGATTTTCAATTCCCCGGCAAACGGAAACACGGATAGCGACTTTTCCCAGGTTTTTTTGGCATCGGCCGACCGGGCATACCCCGCAAGCTGTGAAAGCAGGAGTATATCGGTTTGGACAAGGCCGGTCGGGTTTAATAGAATGCCGCGCGCGGCTTTCATTACGTCCTTGTTTCTCCGTTCATAGGGCCCAAGGAAGAGGCGGCCGGGGCAGTAATCATGAGCATAGATATTGTCCCAGATACACACTCTGTCGCCGAAAATATTCAATACCCCCTTAAGCGAAGCGGCGCTGATTTCCCTTGAAATGACGTGGCTGCCCGTCCAGAAAATGAGGGTATCCGGAGGCATGGAGAGCGCCAGGTCGGGCAGATAGCGCCGCGTGGCGGGATCGCTGCCGATGAACTGGTCGGTGTAAATGGTCGGGCAAAACCAAACGCGTATGTTTGACGCGGATTCTAAAAGGTCTTTTTTTAATTGTGTCAACAACCGGCCGTGCGCCGTTCCCAAGGAAGAATATGTTTTTTCGAACGGGGCGGGGGCCTTGACGGGAATGTCGTCCATGAGGAGGCATATCGTTCGAACACCCGTTTTCATCAGGGAAAGGCATTTCCTGATAAGCGCCGAATAATCCGATGCGCTTTGATAATCGTAGGAAAGCCCCGGCGCGATTCCCGCAGCAACGGTTATTCCAGACTTGCTCCCTTGTTTGACAAATGCTGAAAACGAATCAATCCAGCTTTTAGGGTAGGGGATTCTCCAGTTTAAACGGTGATAGGGATCTTCTTTTGGAGCATAGAGGTAGGCGTTGAGACCAAGCTCGCGCATTTCCTTCACGAGCGTCATTCGCTCGTCCCACGAAAGCATTCTTCCGTAGTAGCCCTCGATGTAGCCGAAAAAACGCTTATCCATTAAAAGAAGAAGGTGGCGGTAAAGCCGGCAACCCCTAGGCCGCCAAGCACATAGAAAATGGTTGCCGTTTTAAGTTGGCTTTTTCGATCCGTATCAAAATCATTGTACGCCTGGGTGCCAATGGTACTATTCGGGTATGATTTTAAATTCCAGCTATTCATCTTATTCAGTGTGTTCGAAGCCTGAACCGCAAAAACAGTACCGACAGCGAGCCCCACAACGCCGATGCCCAAACACGAGTAGCGGATGATGTTTCGGGTCGGTGAGGCGCCTTTTTGGCCGTTTTTTCCTCCGCCGGCCGAACTTGAATCGGTCGCCGCGTTGAAGGAATAGGATATATTGTCCTGCACGTATTGGATTTTGTCGTTCAAGGTGAAATGAAATTGGCCGTTTTGACGGAAAATACCGTTTTGAATGGTGACGGAGGTGTTTTGGGATTTTATACCGTACACCGAGTACCGGAGCTGAAAGTTCTGCATGTGAACGCTGCCGGATTCCTTGGCGATGATGATGCCGTTCCAGTCGAAGGGATTGGGAAGTTGGGCGCTTTTCGGGTTGAAATCGCCGTCGTTGACACAGGAGAATATGACCGGGCGCTGAGAGGACCCTTCAACCGAAAGATTGCCGTTGACGTTAAGACCTGAAAATTGGTTGAAAAGAAAGACGCATCCTTCCTTGAGGGTCAATTTTTTCCCGGAAGGGACGACGATGTCTTTTTCCACGAAATACGGGTTGCCGGACGCATCGAGCGATGCGGACTGGATTTCACCCGACAGATGGGTTTCCGCATGAAGAGTGATGCAACAACCGACGGCAAGCAGCAGTATGGTGGCGGCCCTTTTCATAAATGTCCTTCTAATGAGAAAAAACGACGGATGTATCATGCATGATATATTAAACAGAGAAAATATATTTGGCCACCCTGTAAACTCAAGAGGGAAGTGGGGGAATTTTCCATAGGCGCTTACTTAATGGAGGCCATTTCCTCCACGGCTTTTTTAAAACGCGCGTGGTTGGGATTGTTTCGGTAGGTGTTCTTAACGACAAGCCATGCCTGGAGCGCCAAGCTCTTATTATCCGCCGACGGATCGCTGACATACATTACCTGACTGGCAAGGGCGGTGTAATAAAGGGCGTCCATACGTACTTCGCCGATGGAGCGCACTATGCACGGCTTGGTAAGCGCCGTTTGAAAATGATTCAACGCTTCCTTGTTTCTGCCCTGTTTCTGCGCGAGCTTTCCGCGCAGGAAGAAATATTCCGCGTCATTGATTTCATTCTGCGCAAGGCTCTGCGCGTCTTGAATGCGGCCGCCTTCGATATATGCGTCGAGCAGCAGAATCGAGGCCTTTTCATGGTTCGGATCGGAGGCGGGCACGCTGGTCAACGCGAGTATCGCGTCACTGAAGTCGTTTTTTTGGGAGGCGAGTTTTCCTATGGTAAAGTAATCGCCGGATCCGTAGGCCGTTTTAAGCCTCTCAAGCGGGGGAAGGTCCGGCTTTACGGGCTCCGGAATAGAGTTCGTTTCCTGCGCCGTAACCGGCGCGGGACGCTGACCTCGTTGACGAATAGGACGGACCGTATGGGAGGTAAGGGGCGTCGAGGCCGGGGCAGGAGCCCGGTTGATGACGTTCTTTTGCACGGCGTTGTCCTGCGCCAGGGGCTGGAGCGCGTTATTTTCCGGCGGTTGAGCCGGGGGTGGCGACGGGGCGGACGGTTGCTGCGGCGCGGGAGCTTGCTGCGGCGCTTTGACGGCAACGGGCGGCGCGGTTTGCTCCGGTTTTGGTCCCGTCAATACAAACACCGCGACTAATGCTCCAACGATAAGCATTCCCGCCGCGGGAATAAGGATTTTCAAACCTATTCGCGAGGAGTTTTTTTTACGTTCGGCGCTTTTGATGCTTGAGGGATCGGCGATAAAGGCTTTGAGGACGCTTTCGGGAGAATCGGACGTGAGCGACCGATGGACGTTTTCCAATTCCTTCAGGAGAATGGCGGCGCTGGCAAAGCGGCTTTCCTTTGAAAGTTGCAGGCATTTAAGCGCGATCTTGGCAAGTCCCGATGGAATGGTGAAATCGAAATCATTGAATTTTCGATATTCGTTGGTGATTTTTTGTTTCATCAGGTTGGTGATCGTTTCCTGAGGAAAGGTCTTCGTGCCCGTGAGTATTTCATAGAGAATCGCGCCGAACGAGTAAATATCGGCGCGACTGTCGACATCAACCCCGTCCAATTGCTCGGGCGAAAGGTATTGCATGGTTCCCACGATATTTCCTTCGACGGTATGCAGGCTTGCTTCGGTGGGCCGCGCAATGCCGAAATCCATGAGCTTCAGTTCACCATGCAACGAAACCATGATGTTGGCGGGCTTCAAGTCGCGGTGGATGATGCCCTGGTATGTTTTCCCGTAAATCAGAAACTCCTGGCCGTGGGCGTAGGACAACGCGCGAATGATGAAAACGGCGATCGCGCTGCAAACGGAGGGAGGCAATTTCCCGGTAGTATGTATGATCGATTCCAGCGACTGCCCGTCGATCAATTCCATTTCGAGGTAGGGAAGGGTTTGCCAATCGCCCACATTATATACTTCAACGATATTCGGGTGATGAAGCTTGGCGGTGATTTTCGCTTCGGTTTCAAAACGGTTGCGTACATCGCCTTGCTGATTGGGAATGAGGATTTTTACCGCCCTGAATACTTCCAGCTTGTCGTTCCAGATTTTATAGACGCGCGCCATGCCGCCGGAACCTAAAAGTCCTACGATGGTGCCCGAGCCCAGAACGAGGGGTTCATTGCCGGTAGGTAAATTAGCGGCGCCCGGCTGACCATAGGGGTTGGCGCCGCGGATAGAGGTCGCGTCGAGCCGTTCCTTCACGCCAAGCGAATGGACCCCGGTTTTCGCATCGTCGCCTTCAACGAATGTTTTGCCCAGGTTTGGGCCCTGCGCATTGCCGTCGCCGATATTCATCATCAATTAAATCCTACGATTTCAAATCCCACGACGCAGAGGCATCCGACCACGACACCTATCCACATACCGGGGACCGCTCCGTTGGTTCCGCCGAAATTGCCGTCGCTGCGCTCTCCCACTCCCATGATGAATCCGCCCAGCGCACCCACGCCCAAGGCAAGACGCGCGACCGCCTTCCCGTCGAGCAGCGTTTTCTTTTCAAGGGTTTTGTTGACATTAACGATTTCTCCCCGCGGTATCACGATATCGCTCACGGAGGCGCCATAGGATTTACTCGGATGTTTTATTTCAAGCCGGTATTTTCCGGGAATCATGAAGTCATTGGACAGCGGCGTTTTTCCCAAGGCCGTCATGATGGATACGTCCGCGCCGTCGGGATCGGATGAGACCTTCAGCGACCCGTAATTCGATTTAACGGTTTTTTCGATGACGGTGATCTCGCCCGATTGAATGAACACCTCTTCAACGCTGCTGGTTTGCTGCACCGGGTCCACCAATTTGAGCGAATACCTTCCCGGTTTGAGTTTTTTATCGATGAGGGGAGAATCTCCGATATACTTATCGTCCAGCCAAATTTTAATCCCCTCGGGATCGGTTTTCACGGTCAGTACTCCGTCGGCCTCGGCATAAATGGCGGGGGCAGCCATGAGAGCGCCGCAGGCGATCGCATACAGCCACTTTTTTAGTCGCATGATGTCTCCTTGTAAAGAAAACGCGTTTTTATGTAGTGGATGGCGCCGTAATTTTATATATTTTAAGCGGTACGGCGGATAGTGTATTTTTCATTGAATCTAAAAAATATACAATACTGTTACCAAGACTACTAAACAAAATGCACTTTTAATCCGGGTTAGAAAGAAGGTCCCCGTGATCAGTAACGGCAAGGTCATCTGGAAAGAAGGCATGTTTTTACAGCCGCAGCATTTTCAGCAGGCGGAACGGTTCCTCCTGAATAATTTCAATGCGGCGATCAACCAGCATTTTCCCTATGCATACGGCGTCACCGAGCTCGATGTCGACAAGGACGCGGTGGCCAATGGCCTTATTGCGATCACCCGCTGTTGCGGAAGACTCTCCGACGGAGTCATTTTCAACATTCCCAAGGAAGATGCCGCGCCGGCGGCGCGCTCATTCGTCGAACATTTTTCTCACGACCAACAGTCCCTCGACGTATACCTGGCCTTACCCCTGTGCATCGAAGGCAAGACCAACGTCGTGGCCGCTTCGCCTTCCGAGTCTCAGGCGGGGGTGCGCTATGCGAGCCGCGAAGCGATGACCGTCGATGAAGTGCTCGGTTCCCAGAAAAAAAAGATTGAAATAGGGACGCTCAATTTTACCGTGCTCTTCGGCGGCGAATCGATGGACAATCATGCGGTTCTCCAGGTTGGCAAACTGGTCCGCAACTCCAGCGGTTCCGTGGAACTCGCCGGCGGGTTCATCGCGCCGCTGCTGCATATCGGCGCGTCGCAGACGCTTCTGAGCCTCCTGCGGTCGCTTTTGGAAATGCTCCTTGCGAAAATCAATTCGCTTTCGCAGGGCCGCAAGCACGTTGAAGGCGGAATGGCGGAATTCAGCGGCGGAGAGGAAACGTCATTCCGGTTGCTGCAAACGCTCAATTCGTTTACGCCGTTGCTCAATCATTACCATTTTGTTCCCACGGTTCACCCCTTTGAGGCGTTCTGCCTTCTTACCCAATGCGCGGGCGCCCTGTGCACGTTTTCCGCCGAGGTCTCGCTTAAAAACCTCCCACGCTACGAGCACGGAAACCTCGCCGCCACCTTCGCGCAATTGTTCAAGGTGATCCGTACGGTGCTGGAAGCGAACATTTCCGCCGGATGCGTGCCGGTGCCTATCGAACAGATCAATCAGGCGACGTATGTATGCAGGATACCCGACGAAAAACTCTTGTCGGTCGCCCAGTTTTTCATCGGCGTCGGCGCCAAGGTCCAGGAAAAAGAGCTCATCGTCGGTGTTTTACAAAGGATAAAATTATGCTCGCGAAACCGTTTGGATCTGCTCATTTCCTCCGCCATGCCAGGGTTGCAGCTCATTCATACGATCCACCCGCCCGAGGATCTTTCCACCAAGCCGGGCTTCGTTTATTTCAAACTGGACCAGCAGGGGGACTTTTGGCAGGCGATCAAGACGTCGGGGACCATGGCGTTTTATTTTCCCAATAATTACCAGGAGCTGAAAATAGAAATGCTTGCTTTAAAAGAATAAACGTCGTAGGAATGTGATGTCACCCTGAGCGTGTCGAAGGGTATCCTATTAGTTTGAAGACGGTTCGACAAGCTCACCTTGACAGGTTTGTATGAAGACGATTTGACAAGCTCACCGTGACAGGTTTGTATGAAGACGATTTGACAAGCTCACCGTGACAGGTTTGTATGAAGACGATTTGACAAGCTCACCGTGACAGGTTTGTAGGATACGTTGAAATAGCCCTTCGGGGTTTCATTAAGGAAGGATAAGCATGCCGAAATCTTTTGTGGAAACGATGGCCGGCCAGACCATGAACCTCGACCTGTCCAAGACCTTGGCGGGCGCGAAGGAGCTTACGGGTCTGTGCACCGATTTGTTTCTTATCATCATCCGGATGCGCGAAGCCGAGGATCTGGGCGATCCTGCGGGTTTGCGCAAACTGATCAATTACTACCTTGACCTGTTCCAAAAAAACTGCTGCGCCGTGAAAATCACGCAAACATCCATCGAAGAAACAAAATACGCGCTTATCGCGCTTATGGATGAAACCGTTTTAAGCGTTCCCGGCGCGTCCAGGGATTATTGGATTTCCCGGCCGCTGCAACTCGATTATTTCGGTGATAACCTCGCCGGACAAGAATTCTTCAATAAGCTTCAAAACCTGCTCCTGCAGCCGGAATCCAAAAAAGACGTGCTTGAAGTCTACTACCTTTGTTTGTCGCTGGGCTTTGAGGGAAAATACAAAATATCCAATTCCGATGAGCGGCTGGCCATCATGGACGATTTGGGCCGGAAGCTGCGCCGGACGAGGATTCGCGCGTCGTCGGAATTGTCGCCGCACGGCAGGCGGATTGATTCGGAAATTCTCAGGAGAAAAGGCGCGTTTCTTCTTCCGTTGTGGGTTGCCGGCGCCGTTTGCTGCGCGGCCGTCATCGCGGGATGGGCGGCGCTCTATGCGTCCAACGCATCGGTCGTGAACGATCTGACTTCATCCATTCATTCTTTAATAGCAAAGTAACCAACCTATGAAACGATTTCCAACGTGGTGTATCGTGATGTGGAGCGTCATGGCGGCAACAGGCCTCGCATGGGTGATTGTCGCGGGCGCGATGCATGCGCCCGTGGCGCTGCAATGGCTTGTTGCCGTGGGTCTATGGCTCGCGACGGGCGCGTGGATTCTTATTTATATTCTGACGCATCCGCGAAAAAAGGCGCCGGCGAAAACATTCATGTCGGGCAACCAGCAACTGCTGCAGCGCATCAACCGGGAGACCGACGAGGCGGTTGCCCGGTACCTCGGGTCGGTGACCCGGAAGGGATTTCTTAAAAGAAGCGCCATCTACGAACGGCCGTGGTTTTTGGCGTGCGGGCCTAAAAAAGCCGGCAAAACATCGCTCTTGCGAGGCTCGGGGCTTCCCTTTCCCGTGCGCTATCCTTCGGAGAAGGACGGAGTGCAAATTGAAGGCGCGGACCAAACGAATTGGTATTTTTCCAACGACTCCGTATGGATCGACACGCCGGGGTCATTTATGGAAGACGCGACAAGCGAATCCTGGCAGGCCCTGGTCGCGTCGCTTTTACGGGTAAGGCCCGAAAATCCCGTTGACGGGATCGCGCTGACGGTCAGCGCGCACGAAATTCTAACCGCCGATGACCACGGCGTAAAGGACATGGCGAAAAACCTGAGAAACCGCGTCGACGAGCTCATCGCCGCCTGGGGCATCGAATTTCCCGTCTACCTTATTTTCAACCATTCCGACGAAATACCGGGGTTTAATGAATATTTCGCCGACCAATACAGCCGGGGCGAGGACCACATTTTCGGCGCGACCTTGCCGGAGCAGGAAAAGACCATGCCGCGTATAGCGTTCGCGGAGGAATTCCGTTTGTTGTCAAAATCGCTGACCGACCTGCGATTGGATAAATTGGTTAAGGAAAAGGACGCCGCGAACCGCCGCATGATTTGCCGTTTTGTCATTCATTTCGAGGGCATGCAGGAAAAACTCGGAGCATTCGTCGCGGAGCTTTTCAAACCCAGTAATTACGAAGGCAGGCCCATTTTCAGGGGGTTTTATTTCACCAGTTGCACGCCGAAGCCGACGCGGGAAAAGGAGCGGACGGCCGAGGCGGACGTTGGAATGACCATTACGTCGCACCCCCTTAACCCAAACAAAATGCGCGACCAGCAGCCGAAGGCGCAGGCCGCCGCGCCGGAAAAGAAAGCTGAAATCAAATCGCTTTTCGTGCTGCCGCTATTCAGGGAAATCATGGTGCGCGGCAAGGAGTTGGTTAAAAACACGCAAAAACGCAGCCGCAAGGAACTCGTCCGGCACTATTGCGTTATCGCCGCCATTGTCGCGGCCGCGCTTCTTATCGGCGCATTCATGCTGTCGGGCAGGGGCGGCGCCTCGGCGCTGTATTCCTCGGTGGCGTCCGAATTGTCGAAGGCGCGCGCGCCGGAGCCTTCGCTCCTCGACCAATACCGTGAATTGGAGATCGTTGGGGCCAATGTCGCGCGGCTGCAGCGATTGGAAGACCGGGGCGCTCCGTTGTTCATGCGATTGTTCGGGTTTTACAAAGGGAAACACGTGCTGGGCGAGCTCAACAAACTGTACTTCGACGCGATGCGGCGGCTCATCGTCGCCCCGGCTGTCAAGTTTTTGGAATACAAAATCTGGGAATCCGCGCAGGAGTATTCCAATCTCGGCGGCGACCAATACAACGCGTTGTATTCCGAACTCAAGGCCTACCTTTCAATGTCCGAAACGATGGCCGACCACCCCAAAGACATCGATACGACATTTCTGCGCGGCGCGCTCATGGATGCCGTCAAGCAATCGCTCATCGCGCAATATCAACAACAGCGGTTGCCGCAGCAAATTGAAATCATCCTCGAACAAAATATGGGAATGTACTTATTGTACGTACGGCGCCAGGCGTTCCCGCCGTTGCAGGAGAATCAGCGGCTGGTCATGGCCGCCCGCGAAAAGCTCCGGCGGCTTCCCGACGCGCAGACCCTGTATGAATCGGTTATCAGCAAGTACATCGACCAGGCCCCGCGCATATCCCTGGACCAGATGCTCAACCGCAAGGAGGAGGGCATCCTCAAGTCCGACAAACAGATCAGCGTTCTTTACACACAGGACGGCTGGGACAAGTTCGTTTCCGAGGGGATAAGCCAGACCAGCAAGGACCCGTTTAAATTGGATTGGGTCCTGGGCATGGCCAAGGACCAGGCGCCGGAGGGCGGGATCGATACCAGGAAATTATACGACGACATGATCGCCGCCTATCTGGTCGATTTCAAGGCGCAATGGCTGGGCTTCCTGTCGTCGATCCATACGGAGCCCCTTGGCGACCTGCCGCGGTGCGCGCGCATCATGCAGTTGCTCACCGCGGACAAATCGGAGATGGCCGTACTGCTCGAAACGGTTTCGAACAATACGGGCATTAAAAAGGAGAGCATGGCGGAACAGGCGGGCGCGTCGGTGCTCGACGCGGCGTCGAAGCTGAAAGCAACCAAGAACCTGGCAAAAAAGGCCGACGCCGCATTAGACAAAGCGGAATCCATGTCCGCTTTTTCCCTCGGGAGGCGCTCGCCCTTCGACGACCTGGCCGCGACCTTCGATCCGCTCCGCAATTTCGCTCGCTCAACGGGCGGCGCCCTCGCGGGATATGAAGGATACCGCGACAAGATCAAAACGCTCGTCGAGAAATTAAACACGCTGGCCTCGCAAAGCGACGACTACGCGCTGGTCGTTTTCAACGGCAAGGACGACGATCCGCTCCTTTCGGGGTGGAAATATTCGCAGACCGCGCTCGCCAACATGCCCGAGGATCTGTCGAAGGCCCTGCGCGGCATCCTGCTGGCTCCTCTTGACTATACAGGAACAGCGGCCTCGAAGGTGCTTGGCAAGACGCTCAACGCCCGCTGGCACAACGAAATCGTCAAAATGTACACCAGCAGGTTTTCAGGCCGCTATCCCTTCTCCTCCCGGGGGGAGGACGCCTCCTTTACGGACGTCATGGATTTTTTCCGCGGCACGACCGGCACGTTTTGGGGATTTTACGAGCGCGTGCTGTCGCCGTTCGTCGTGAAGACCTCTTCGGGATGGATGGTGCGGCAGGTGGGAAGCTTAAAACTCGCCTTCAATCCCAAACTCGCCCCGTCGCTGGTAAGCGCGGAGCGCATCAGGGATATTTTCTTCAAGCCCGACGGGACGCTGCGGACCCTGGGGATCACCATTACTCCCATGTCGTCAAACAAGAACAACGCGAAGCTGGAAGTCAACGGCCAGATTTTCGAGCTGTCGCCGGGCGGAAAATCGGTCCAGGTCAATTGGCCCGTGGACACGCGTCCGCTGGGGGCGTCGCTGAAGATATTCACGAGCGCGGACTTCTCGGAGGATATCACGTTTACCGGCGCGTGGGGATTGATGAAATTGGTCCAGGCCGCGCGGGTCAACAAGCTCAACGCCGGAACCTTCAGCGCGAAATGGCAGGTCACGGTTCAGAATATGTATGTTGTCAACCAGGACTTCCGTATCCAGGTCTCGGGGTCCGACCACCCCTTCGGCGACCCGATGTTTCAGCAGTTCGACTGCCCCACCGACCTTATCATGGGCGACGCCCCGGCGGAGGAGGTCAAGCCGGGGAACTGAGAACGATTGCTATGCGGAATTGAAAAAGAATGAAAAAAAATCATATGATTAGGCTCGCGGCCGCGGTTGTTTTAGGAATAAGCGGTTTTGGATCCGTTGGCGCTCAGACGGTCGTTTCCAAAACCGTTGCCGGCCAGGTATATGTTTCCTCCGAATTCGTCGTTAATGCCCGCCCCGATTCGGTGATCATGTGGCTTACGAATCCGAACACGTTGGCCGGAATTATGGGATATGAATTCAGCGGCGGCGTTAAAAGGTTCTTTAAAATCGGCGATGCGATAAAAATAACGCCCCTCCATACCGCCTTTGGGCAGCGGGATACCGGCGTGATACTTTTGAGCTACGTGAGGGCGTCAAAGGAAATACGCTTTACCTTTGAACCGGAAAACGGCAAATATATCTATCAAGACCAATGGGAACCGCTTCCTTTCGCGGGCAACCAAACGAAGATTCATTATTGTGAACGATCAATCGATTCCGATGGCGCCCAATCCTCAAGTAAAACCGAGGAATGCGAGCGGTTGATGAGGGAAAGGCTTACAAAACTAAAGGCCATTGTTGAACGTAAATAAAAACGATCCTTGTCGTTAACCTGCCGAAGGGCGGATACGTTACGGTAGTCAGACTTTACCAAATAGTAAAGTAGACGCGGTAGCTAAGGTTTGAACCATGTATCGTATGGCACTCATTGTAACGGGTTTTATTATGGCGTGGGCGACTCCGGCGTTCGCCCAGACAATCGTGAATACATCGATTTTCGGACAAGTGTATTCCGCCGAATTCCCGGTTCAAGCGAAAAGCGATATACTGCCGAAACGCCTCGGTTCAATGGATTCCTTGGCGAAGGTAATGGGGTGTTTGAACAGGGGAGGCGGTTCAAAGGAGTTCGGGCGCGTCGGCGACGCGACCGTATTCGCGCCTTATTACAACAACAATGGCAAGGAATACGGTATCGTCATGTTAACGTATCTTAACGCCCTCGCTGAAATGCGGTTTACCTATCAATCGATGAACGGCGATTGCTTTTTCCAGGACCTGTACAAGTTCATTCCTTCCGATAACAATTCAGTCAAGGTTTCCTTTGTTAGGCGATTCATGGCTCCCGGTGTCTCGTCTTCGGAACAAATCGCGGTTCAGGTGAAGTTGATCGAGGAAGGCCTTGTCCGGTTAAAAACCATGGCTGAGAGTCATTGATAATCACGGTTGGATTTTTCTGAGAAACCGCCTCAAATCAGCCACGACTTCTCCCATGGACTGGTATCGTTTTTCAACGTCCTGCATGCATTTAAAGATGATCTCATGAAGCTCCTCGTATCCTTCGGGCGGTGTGCGCCGAATCGGTTGGGCGTGGGCGAGTTTCATAAGGAGGTTTCGCGTGTGTTCATCGACGTTTTTCGGGTGGACCCCATAGAGTATCTCATAGCAAACGATGCCGAAGGAATAAATGTCGGTGCGGGTATCGAGGTGTTCGGGATTGTATATTTGCTCGGGAGAAAGATACCGCTGTGAACCGATGATAATGCCGTCGAAATTATTATCATAGGTCCTGACCCACCTCACGGTTCCGAAATCGCCGAGCTTTACCTGGTTGTCGAGTTCATACGACCGTCTGCCGGCGGGAGGCGCGGCGAGCAATGCCGTGGAGTCGTTTCTGCAAAAGAAAATATTTTCAGGCTTGATATCGCGATGGAAGATGCCTTCCAGGTGTACGTTGAAAATGATGTCCGCTATTTTGGTCATTAAATGGGCTTTATGCTTCAAGATATGCGCGTCGTTAAGGTGGTTGTTTTTGTTTTTTATAAAATCCCGCAGTGTCGATTGCATCCGTTCCATGAGGATAAATCGATACATATGCCTGGTGTCGAATTCGCCATGGTCATATACCTTGACAACGCTTTGGGAGACTAAATCGGAAAGATGTTGCGATAAATCCCACTGAACGTAGGATTCGTTCGTAAACCGTTTCTTGATGTCCTTGATGCGCATTTCCTCAATAACGGGGGCGAAGCTTTTACCCTTACGGGGAATCATCAGTTCGCAGCGAAGAATTTTTATAGCGAAATCATGAATTCCGTTATAATTGGATTTTGCGCTGAACACATCGGAAAACCCTCCCGATCCTATATAATCGTTGATAACGATGGGAGGGTCATGCTTAATAAAGGTTTTCTTGATTTCACTCAGTTTTTCCGCCGCGCGTTTTTTCGCGGAGGGCCATGAAACGGCTTCTATGGAAAGCCTGAATGGCTTTATCAGTTCGTTAATATTGAAGTTCGTGATATTCATGGGGCAGTTACTGTCCGATGTCCAATTGCGTCACGAGATTTAATACCCCGTTCAAGGATTCCTCATGTGTTCCTTCAAGGTAGTACCGTAACACCGCGTCGGTGCCGGAGGCGCGCATGATAAAGCGAACGTCGGCGGATTCGAACATCGGTCCATCGCCGATCCATGCTACAGTAAGGATATCGGGAAACACGGCGGAAACGCCGGCGGGAGCCGCGCGGTTTATACGGGCGCGCAGTTCCTGGAGCGTACTGTTCCCGTTTTTGTAATCATCGACCAGCGTTTTAAAAAAATCCATGGTACGGTCGCGTTTGCGGATACCTTCAAGTTTCGCATTTTGCAATGGGGCTCCAAGCAAACGTTCGTCGTAGAGCGTCAGGTCTTTACGCACGTAGTGCAGCCATTTGATAGCCCTGTTTTTAACGATTGACGCGTAATACGCCGCCGGGGTTGAATTTTCCTTTGCGAGTTTCGCGGCCAGGGCCATCATGATAAGCCCTATCTGCATGCCGTCTTTTTCCCTTAGGGCAAGCATGTTGTTTTTTCCATTTTTGCTCGCCAGCGGTTCCGGGCCTCCAAGGTTGGCGCCTCCGGATTCCTCGCAGAGGATTATGGCCCTCGGTTTTTTCCCTAAGTGAGTATCCTGCCCGGTTTTCGTTTTAAAAACCACGTCATTTCCCGATTGATTTTCTATTTGTTCGCACAGATCGCCGATGTTTTTAAATCCCACCGGCACCTGAACGAACCTGATTCCTTCAGCTTGCGCCAATTGGGCGAGCGCCATGGTGGTGGGGTAGGAGGCGCCGATGAACCAGTCATGATCCTTAAGCCGGTTTTCGTCGCGGAGCGTTTGCAAACGGAACGCCGCGATCATGACGTAGAGTTGGTTCGGCGTGAAATAGGCCACGCACGTGCCGTTTAAGGTCCGTTCGTCGATTTCAACGCCGATGTTCATTAAATCGTTCTTATCCGATAGTAATGCGGTGGAGGCGATTTTAATGCGGTCGCCGTCGGGGTCCCAAATAATGGCGATATCGGCCTCTCCGCTGAGTAGGGGAGCGTGAATACCGACGTTTTTATAGATCTGCCATTTACCCGGATCGACGCCGAAGTTTTCCCCATCGATCTGGCCGAGATTGTGAAACGTCGAGCTTTCATCGCCGTATAAATAGCGCACTACCCCGGAGTCGCCATGGGTAATGCCCAATGCATCAAACAAGCGTTCGGTTGTGGCTTTCATGGACCCGCCCACCGTGCAGATCACTGTTTTAAAACCGTTTTTTCCCGCATCGCGAATGTATTGAATGAGGCCATCGCCGATAACCTGCTTTTGATAGGCCACATAGGCCCGGTCAACGTCGAAATCATGGAGAATCGTTTCCGAGTCCCACGGTTCCAAACGGATCGTTTCGCGCCTGGCGATAATAGTCTTCACTTCCTTGACGATTTCCGCCTCTTCAACGATCAATTGCTTGCCGGAGCCGTCCATGGGTTTCCAGCCGCCCTTGAAATATTGTGAATGACTGGCCGTGAAATTGTCGCCGCTCTGGAATTCCTCATAGGCAACGCCGAAGGACGAGTACCAGATAGGCGTGGTTTTCAGTTGTTTGCGCAGATGAACGACGAATCCGTGGGCCGTATAGACACGCGAGGCGAGCTTGATGAAATCCTGCGTATGCGGGCGGACTTCGCCGCCGATATGGACATGGCCGATTTCTTTGTTTGTTAGTTTACGTTTGAATACACGCGCTTTCGCCTCGGCGCATACCAAGATGGTCAATGCGTTGAAAGGCGCCTCCGGGTTGGCGATGTCCTTGGGGTCCAATGGCGCCCGGTATCCGGCGGTCATGAGCCAGAAATCAGCGGCCCATCGGTCGAGCGAATATGTCGCGGCTATCTCATTTGTTATCGTTATTTCTTGACTCTCGCGCGCATCAGGCTTAACTTCGATTTTCACGTTACTCTTTCTCCTTGAGCCATCCATTGGCCCGGAATTGATCGATCGTATTGCGCCAACTCTCAACCTTTATCGCCACGACGGGGCATGGCTTGGGGCCGTCCCACTCGTTGATAAAATCCATCACCACCGAATCGTTTCCGCCTTTGAAAAGGGCATCGCCGAGAAAAACGATCCTGCCGTAGCCTCTTTTTAATAGGATTTTAATAGGATTGGTTTTATCCATGCCTTTGATGACGATATCGAACGACGTTTGGCCGCCGAACATGAATTTGAGTTTTTTAACCTTTGTCAAGTCGGCGAGTTCGGTTTCGAGGTACTTGAGGACTCCGGCGCGGTAGTTTTTTGCGCGGTCGAAGTCGACGAAATTCCCTCTGTTTGAGAGATCGGTTTTCGTAAGTTGAACACGGCCCGGCCTGCCGATAGGCGCGAAATTCACCATTGAACCCCGTTCGATGATTTGTTCGCCGGTAACTTTAATGGAAGCGGGCAAGGCGAATTCCTTTTTTTTCAGGGCGTTTTTTAAGACCAGCAATACCCTTGAATAATCCTTTGCGCCAAGATGTTTTTTTATGTCGAATGTTCGCATGGCGTTAATGGAATAGCCTTTCGAATAATCACAACGGTACTGCGCCGTACCGTTGTTGAGGAACGCCTCGATGGCGCCGGTATACTTGAATTTTTCCAGTTGATCGAAAAACTGGTCTTTAACAAGAGGAAGATCGCTGCCCGCGGCCAGGAAAAAATCCACGGTAAGATTCGACAGCGCGTCAGCCATCTCCCTGCGCATGCGTTCGCGCGGGGGAGTAAGCGTCCCGTCTATGTCCATGACCAGGGCTTCCGCCGGAGTATGCTTTGACATCAGGTTACTCTCCATAATAATAAAGTATTATTCATTAATCAATGCGCGGACCGCCGCGATAAGCCGATCGATCCGTTCCTCGGTTTTTCCCTCGCCTATGATGCGCAGAATCCGCTCCGTGTTGCTTTTACGGACATGGAGCCAGCTGTCGGGCCAGGAAAGATGAAGCCCGTCCTGCCGGTCCGCCGCGGCGTCCTTGAAGGTATTCGATACGTTTTTAAGTAACTCGTCGGCGTCCAGGTTTCCAATGGGGACGGTTTCCTTTCGCATGCAATAGGAAGGAAGTTCCGCAATGGCTTGACTTATGGTTGCATTTCGGTCCGCCAGGAATTGCAGGCAGAGGGCCATGCCCCCTAAGGCGTCGCGGCAGTAGTGCACTTCAGGAATCATTACCCCGCCGTTGCCTTCACCGCCCACAACGGAGCCGTTGCGCTTCATGGCCGAGGCAACGTTGATTTCCCCGACGGCCGTGCGATAGCAGCGGCAGCCGTGGGCTTGCGCGATATCCTCGGCCATTCGCGACGACGACAGGTTGAGGGTGATCGGACCCTTTTTGCGCGTCAGGATGCAGGAAGTCCCTATCGCAAGCGTATACTCCTCGCCGATCGCGATGCCCTGTTCCGACACAATAGCCACGCGGTCGCCATCGGGATCGACGGCGAAGCCCACGTCCGCGCATTCGCGTTTAACGGCTTCGCAGAGGGAGTTCAAATGAGCGGGGATGGGTTCGCAGGGATGCTCGAATTTCCCGTCGGGAGCTTCGCCCAGCGCCGTTACCGCGCAGCCGAGTTCCTCCAAAAAGGCCCTTCCCATGACTCCGGCGACGCCGTGGTTGCAATCGAGCACGACCTTGAAGCGACGTTGCCTGATTGCCTTTAGGTCAAGGAACGGCAGGGACAGTATTCTGTCTTTATGAAGAGCGCCCGCGGTATTGTTGACTTCGGAGAGAGCGATGCTATCCCACGGGGCCAAAGGCTCTCTATGACCTTTGTCGAAGTATTCGATAAGTTTGGCGACCAGGGGCTTTTCAAGAAATTGGCCGTTACCGTCGATGAATTTGAGAGCATTCCATTGCGGCGGATTATGGCTGGCGGTAATGATGATGCCGCCGGAGGCCTTGTTTTGAGCGGTCATGATTTCCACCGTCGGCGTGGCCGCTATGCCGAGCCGTACGACCTTACATCCAAGGGACAAGAGCGTTCCCGCAACCAAATGTTCCACCATTTCGCCGCTTACCCGCGAGTCCCGGCCCACGAAAATGGTTCCTTTGCCCACGATTTTTATATAGGCGTGCACATAATCGATTATGACGTCGGGGGTAAAGGATTCGCCGATAATCCCCCGTATTCCCGAAACGCTTGCCATAAGGTTTGACATTGTCCGGAGTCCTTCCAATTAAGCAGTAAAACAAACATTTAAATATAATTGAAGGAGTGGTTTTTGTGCCCGCTGAACTTGGCTGGGGTTCAACGCTTCCTCATTAGGGGGCGGATGCTTATTTTTTCATTTCATATTTTCACCAGGAAAAGAAAATGCTTTTACGGGGTGTCCGGCTTTTTCTTCCCCGATTGCAGGGTCATGTTGATTTCGAACGTGTTGGACATAAAGGAGACAATCCGATGAGGCGTATCAGAAGCGGGATTGATGTCTTTCCACCGCAGGTCGCGGTTGAAAAAACCGTTGTAACGGCCGATGTATACGAGGTCGATTTGGAGTCCGGACCGTTGCGAAAGCCTATTCAACGTGGAAAGGCCGATTTTCCAGGAAACGCCCACGCCGTTGAAAGACCTGTTGTCAAGATGAGTTTGCAGCGCCGCGCGGGTGGAGTCCGCCAGGCCCACGGAGGAAAATGACGAGGATTTTGTGATGCGCACGAGCGGGCTGACGGATAAGCCTAGTATCGCCGAAGTCTTTTTAACGCCTTCAACCTTGAAGTATTCCTCCGGGATGGCATGACGATAGGAGAGGCCTATGGAGAAATAATAGGCGGCGCAGGACTGGCTCCACGTTGCCGACTGGACGGGCAGCGAATCGTTTTTAAGAGACACGATGCAGGACTTGCTTGAAAAAAGAAAATAGAACGAGCTTTCCACGGTCAATGACCTGCGCTCGCCGGTAAAGGGCGTGTAGCTTAACAGCAGCGGCCAAACAATGTAGTAGGCGTCAGTCGGTTCCTCAACGGAAAAATGTGGTATTTGGGAATTGCGTCCCGCCAAATCAAAGGCGGAATCGGGAAGGCCGTTCTTCCATTCGGTAAATATCGGAAACGACCCCAGGCCCCATCCCGCTCCGATTCCCCAATAGGGATGGTTCCAAAAATGATATAACGTATCCTCGGGCGGCGCCGCGGTCGTCAGGTCTGTTTTGCCTTTTACTTTTGTCGTATCGGATACGGCCGGCTTAAGGGAGTCGTTTTTAAGCTTTATTGAACCCGAGTCCGTCGTCGCTACGCCCTTAAGGGAATCGGTCCTAACCTTAACGGAAGGTGAATCGGGCCTCGTTTTAAGTTGAACGGTTGAACCGGCCAAAGAGTCCGTATGTTGCGCGGCGAGCGCGGCGCAAGGGAGAGAAATAACGGCGCTGAGCGTTAAAACCGATATCATGGCTTTACCGAGCATACTTAAGCCCGCCCCGCTGATCTTTTTTCCATGGTGGTAGTGTTCAGGTATCGCGGCAGGATATCGGCCGCGCTTACCCATAACGTTTGATTAGAGAGCAGTCGCGCTCCGATGCGCGCGCAGGCAAGACCGCGTTGGACGCATAGCCGCTCCACCGCGTACGCGCTTGGCCTATTGTCAAGAAACCCGAACGCCGCGCTTTTGGCGTAGCCCAAGGTGTCGATGATTACCGCGTTCTTTTCCTCGATGGCGTCCTTTAGTTCGCTTATCGGCGTCAGGCGATCCTCGCTTGTTCGCTCCAGGCCCGCGCCGTTGGGTTCGAACTTCGCCCAAAATACTTCGTTGTTGCGCGCGTCAAAGGCGGCGATGACGGGCCTTTCCAGGCCCGGCCACGCCGATGCCATGGATTCCAGAGACGAAACCGGCAGGACGGCGACCTCCCTGCCGAAACAAAATCCCTTGAGGAATGAAATGCCGATGCGCAGCCCGGTAAAAGAACCCGGCCCTACGGCTATGGCCGCATGGCTGATATCCGCAGCCTGAATGTTATTTGTTTCCAAAAGGAACTTTACGGTTTGGCTGATCTGCTCGGCGTGGGAGTTTCGCACATAACGTGAAACTCCCACGATGGATTCATGCTCATTAGCCAAGCCGATACCCAGCTCGACGGAAGAAGTGTCGATGCCGAGTATGAGACTCATGATGGAACGATCACGGCCCTTTTCAGGCCCGTTTGAATGAGAATACCCAGCAAGTCCGCGTAGGATCCTCCCAAGGCTTTGAATGATTTGGGCAGGAGGGAATTCGCGGTAAGCCCGGGAAGAGTGTTTACTTCCAATACGTAGAGACGGTTATTACTGAGAATCATATCCGTGCGCGACACGCCCCGGCAACCCAGCAGCGAGTGGGCCTTCAGGGCGGTTTCCTGGATCCGTTTTGTCATTTCAACGCCGCAGGGCGCTGGAACGATTTCCTCCGATCCGTTGTCCGTGTATTTCGCGTCGAAATCGAAAAAGTCGGCGGATTTCGGCCTGATTTCAATGGGCGGCAAGGCCACGACGCCGCCAGTGGGATATTCAAGAACGGGGCAGGTAAATTCAATTCCCGCGATGGCGGTTTCGATAAGGATCTCATCGGCATGGGCGCCATACTCCGTCAGCAAGGCTTCCAGTTCAGCCGCGTCGCGGGCGCGGCCCATGAGGCGGCTGGAGCCGGACTGCGGGCATTTGACGAAACAAGGGAAACCGCGCTGCGAGACTATAGCGTTTATGGAGGTTTCCGGATGCGCGGGGCCGAACACGGAAAACGGCGGCGTGTCGAGCCCCTCGTGCAGGAACAGGTATTTGCTTAAAATCTTATTCATGGCCAGGGCCGAGGCGAGCACGCCCGATCCGTTGTAGGGAATGCCTAATGTGTCAAGAAAGCCCTGGATACGGCCGTCTTCCCCGACGTCGCCGTGCAAGGCCAAAAACGCCGCCTTGCAAGGTCCCCAAATTTCGCGGGCGTCATGCGGTTCATAGGGCCCTTTGTAATCGTGCGACTTAAACGGCGCGGCCAGCGCGTCCAATGCGCAGAGCGATTCGAGCGACGGCACGGCCTGGTTGATGATATCCCGAACGTAGTAGCGGTTGTCGTGCGTGATGACGATGGCGCGCGCGGCGTAGGCGTTTTTGTCGATGTTGAGCAAAACCTGGTGGCCGGACTTCAGCGATATTTCGTGTTCCGCTGAAACCCCGCCCATGGCGACACCGATGGTAAGTTTCATGACCTTGCATCCTTTAGTTTTTTAGAGATTACCTCAACGCAAGATGACGCGGCGATACGGTATTGCTCCCGTGAATCGCGCTCCCGAATAGTAACCGTATCGTCCGTAAGCGTCTGACCGTCCACGGTGAGGCAAAAGGGCGTTCCCGCTTCGTCCTGGCGAGCATAACGCCGTCCGATGGCCGAGCTGACGTCGAATGATGCCCGGATGGAATTTTCGAGCAGATCGTTGTAGATCTTTTCCGCCTTTTCCGGCATGCCTTCCTTTTTGACCAGCGGAAGCACGGCGACCTTGATGGGCGCCAGGGAGGGGTGAAAGCGCATGATGACCCGCTGCGCGTCCTCTTTATCAACATCATAGGCGTCGATGAGGAATGCCAACGTGGCCCGGTCGGCGCCCGCGGCGGGTTCAATGACATAGGGGAAAATACGTTGTTTGGTTTCCTCGTCGTAATACGCCAGGCTCTTGCCGCTGGATTCGCTGTGTCGCTTGAGGTCGAAGTCGGTGCGGTTGGCGATGCCTTCCAGCTCGCTCCAGCCGAAGGGGAACTGGTACTCGACGTCGCAGCAGGCCTTGGCGTAGTGGGCCAGTTCGTCCTGGGCGTGGTCGCGAAGCCGAAGGTTTTCCTTGCGGATGCCGTGCCTGAAATACCATTCAAGCCGGGCGTTTCGCCAGTAGTCGTACCACTGAGCGTCCGTGCCGGGCATGCAGAAGAATTCCATTTCCATTTGTTCGAACTCGCGGGTGCGGTACGTGAAGTTGCCCGGGGTGATTTCATTACGGAAGCTCTTACCGATCTGCGCTATGCCGAACGGGGGTTTAAGCCGCGAAGCGGATTGCACGTTGAGAAAATTGACGAAAATACCCTGGGCGGTTTCCGGCCGCATATAGACCACCGCCGACTGGTCATCCACGGGGCCCATGAATGTTTTGAACATAAGGTTGAATTTGCGCACTTCGGTGAATTGGCCCCCGCACGTGGGGCATTTTTCCAGGTTCTGCAAATGGTCGGCGCGAAAACGCGCCTTGCACGATTTGCAATCGACCATCGGGTCGGTAAAGCCCGCCAGATGCCCCGACGCCTCCCAAACCTTGGGATGCATGAGGATGGCCGCATCAAGGCCCACGATGTCGCGGCGATTGGTCACCATGGCGCGCCACCAGGCCTCCTTCACGTTGCGCTTGAGTTCCACGCCCAGCGGGCCGTAGTCCCAGCAACTGTTGAGGCCGCCGTAGATCTCGCTGCTTTGAAAAATAAAGCCTCGTCTTTTACTTAACGATACAATGGTCGACATCAGATCGGGTGGTTTTGCAGCCATGCGAAGGTCCTTTACAAGAAGAATTAAAAAACAACGTAATCAATAAAAATACGTTTTGCGCAAAAATCGGGTTGTAGGAATAGATAAAAAACGAATCGCCGCGATTCCCTGCGGTGTTCTCCCCCCTCTCCTGTGGGAGAGGGGGGTGGGGGTGAGGTTAAAAAGGCCCGAAATCAAGAAAAAATTCGTTTATATGATCTTTAAGAGTAGGCGTTTATTTTATATAGTTCCTTAAATTCCTTTTTATCCTGTCCTGTATCGCCACCGACGTATCAATCTCGAATTCCTTCCCCGTTATCATCTCGTAGAGCTTGATGTATCGCGATGACAATTCAACCACAAGCTCCTTGGGAGCTTGCGGCAAAACCGCGTCCTTATACGGATCGCAATGGTCCTTGAACCATAATCTCAGGAATTCTTTGTCGATGTTCTCGGGCTCCAATTTATTTCTGAGCCGGTCCTCGTAGCTATCCATGAGCCAATAGCGCGATGAATCCGGAGTGTGAATTTCATCGATGAGCGTTACGTTGCCCTGCGCATCCATGCCCAGTTCATACTTTGTGTCCACAAGGATGAGGCCGTTGCGCGAAGCGATGCTTGTGCCACGCTCGAACAACGCGAAAACGACTTCTTCGCATCGTTTCCATGTTTTTTCATCGATGAGCCCGCGGCCAAGAATTTCCATGGGGGAAATCGCTTCATCGTGCAGGTCGGATTTTGTGGTGGGCGTAAGGATCGGCTTATCGAATTTTTGGTTTTTAACCATACCGTTGGGTAGTGTGTTGCCGCAAAGGTTTCGAGCTCCCTTGGAATAGTTCATCCATGCCGAGGTGTCGGTAGAGCCGGTCAAATAGCCGCGCACCACGAACTCGATAGGCAGTACCGCGCATTTTTTCGCCAATGTCGCATTGGGGTCGGGTATTTCCAGCACCTGGTTTGGAACGATGTCGCTCGTTTGTTCGAACCAGAAGGCGCTTACCTGGTTGAGCGCCTGGCCCTTAAAGGGGATATTAGCCAGAACGCGGTCGAAGGCGCTTTGCCGGTCCGTTGTAATAAGGAGTAACGCGTCCCCAAGGTCATAGGTATCGCGCACCTTGCCTTTTTTCCGGTTGGGAAGTGTAAGAAAAGAAGTATCGTCAAGGCAATTATCCAGGTTTTGCGCGATCACGTCCTTTGCCGCCATGGTTTAATTTTCGTCCTTTTCCGGTGTTTTTGGTTTTTTAATGAATGAGGAAATATCAAAATAAAAAAAGTGTAATTTGCCGTTGACCAGTATTTGGACCCTTACCATATCGTAGGTCTTACCGTCTTCCTTCACCATGCTTTGCTCTTCAACTTTCCATTCCTTATCTTTTTTTCCATAGAGTCCGCTGATATAGTCATATTCCGCGCCAACAGCGTCCTCCTGCTTCCGAAATCCTTGCGGGGCCTTGATGACGATTGCGGTTTCATAGGAATCGCCGGTTCCTCCCGTAAAGACTATCTGGCCTTTTTTCGAGTCGCCCGAATTGCTGAATTTGACCGTTTGCCGGGAGACGCACCCGGCGAGAATAAGCATAACGCATACGGTGCAATAAAACGACTTTTTTATCATTGATGTTTCTCCTTGAATAATATATTTAATAGGTAAGGGTCCGTGGCCGGACTCCTGAAAGGGGCCGTTGATTTTACCGGTGTTTTTTTGATATACGATAATATGCTTTAATATACTTTGTGGGAAATTCCCGTCAAACTGCCGGTGATAAAAAGGAAATGACCTATGGCTAAAACGATATTCGCGGGCCGTAAGAATTTCAATCGTGATTTTACGGAATACCTTGTCGGAATGGCGTCGGAGGGAAAGGAATCCCGTTTATTCCCGTCGTTTCGAAAAAAGAAGGACGACGATGAAACCTATCCCCGTATTTTTTTATTGTGTGGGGGCGCGGGAACCGGAAAATCGGCGATGGCGGGTCAATGGATTGAAATGTCGCGCGGCATCGGTTCGGAAATAAAGAAACCGATCAAGGTGGTAACGCTTGATTGTGAGGAAATCCTTTCGAAAAACATGATGATGCTTGGGACGCTGATAGAGGCGCTTCATGGGGCGTTCTCCAATGAGGAATTGGGCAGCACGGGATATTTTTCGGAATACGCCCACATCGAACGCAGGATAGAGCATGTTCACGAAAAGGTGGAACAATTATGCAAGCGGGAGTGGTCGCCCGACGGCGCTCCCCCGAAAGAGACACGGCATCGGCCCGAGGGCGCGGGAAATGAGCGGAACGGTTCCGATGACGGTCATGGGGCCAGCGAGGAACAGCTTAAGGATACGGCGTTTACCCATTGGCTCAGGGGCAACGGGAAGCTGCCCGAGGATGAACTTGATTTATACGAAAATTCCGATTACCGGCTTTCCAAGGCGCTGGTCAACGGCATTATCCAGCTCTCCGCCGACTATCCCGTCGTTGTGGCAATCGACGGTTTCGACCATATGCACAACAAGGAAATAGAGGAATGGCTGAGGACCGTTTTTTTGGGTAAATTGTACCAACGGAAAAACAGGGTCATGGTCATCATCTCCGGACGCGGGAATTTTCTGAGGAATTTCAGGAACGATTTCCCGGAAACATTGCTCTATGCGATAAAATTCGACGATTATCCCTTGACTCTTTCAAACATAGCGGACTGCGCGCAGGCCTGCCAGGTTAAGCTGTCGGCAGGGGAAATCCGCGATATCGAGGAAATCACCGGCGGGATACCGTTCATCGTCAGGGATGTATTAGGTCTTGTCAAGGACAAGGTTCCCGTGCGGGAAATACTGGACGCGGGCGACCGTTCCCCGGAAACGGCGGACCGTGCGGCGGTGTTGGAGATCCACCGCTTTTTAAAACAGTGCCCCAATAACGTGTTGAAAAAGAAAATCATCCATTGCTCGCTCATGCGGCAATTGGAAAGCAATGTATTGGCGAAACTTTGGAACGTGGCCTACGCGGACGTCGGAGCGCTCCTCACCGATTTCGCCGCGCGTTATCCGTTCATCGTTACCGTGAAAAACGGCCATCGGGGCAATGCCATGCTTCGCGATTATTTGATAAAGGAAAACAGCGCCGGCAAGGATTCCGAAATCGTTTCGATCATCAAGGAATTCAGCGCCACGGCCTCGCCGCTCTTCGCGAGCCAGGTCGCGCAACTGCGCACCGCCATCGCCACGGTGGACAAACGCTATGACGATGAACGATTCACGGAAACGCTCCTGGCATACTCCAATGCGCTGCTCTGGAATGAGCGCGACGCGCTTTTTGAAATGCTTCCCGGCGTTTTCCTGGAATGCCTTCAATATAATAGCGCCTTCGCGGTGCGACTGTTGCAGTGCATCGATGAATTCCGGCCGCTGCTGACCGGAAAGCAGGCGAACATAGCCGACACGTTCATCAGTGGAATTCTCTCCAGCCATCCGATGAGTATGTGGCTTGGCATGGTCCCTTCCCCCGAGGAAACCGCCATGCTCAAACTTATTGAGGACAATTCCGCGCATTGCACCGACCTGCAAATCGCCTTGCTGCGTTGTCGACAAGGTGAATTGCAGTACCGGCTGGGCGACTATGATCAGGCATGCGGGAAATTCGAAAGCTGCATTCCTTTGGCGGAGGAGTCGGAGGGCTTAAAAAAAACCCTCCTTGATGATTTTTGTTCCTTGGGAACCCGATTATTCGACGCGGGGAATAATGACGCCGTGGTCCGCGTGTACCGTTTTGTAACCATGCACCGTCCCGAGAATCACGAGGCATGGTATACCTTGGGAAAGGCCCAGACCGCCCTTGGTCTAACGGGGGAATCGGCGGTGTCGTATGTAAAGGCCTTGGAACTGAAACCGGACCTCCATGACGCGTGGTATCGGCTGGGATTGGCCTACCATACCTTGGAATCTTTTCAGCAGGCGGTGGAAGCCCTCAACAACGTCCTTGGCATGGACGCCGGCAACGCCCATGCGTGGCATATCCTGGGACGGTCGTACCGCGCGCTGGAGAGGTTTGAGGAAGCGGCGCGTTCATTGACCAAGGCGGTAGAGATCGAGCCGGAGAACAAGGAGGCATGGACTGAGCGGGGAGAGGCCCAGGCGGCGTTGCAACGATATGAGGAAGCCTGCGTTTCCTTTGAAAAAGCGGTCCAGATAGACGGGAAACTCCACCGGGCCTGGTTTGCCCTGGGGCAGGCAAACTACCGTCTCGGCCTTTTTCCAAAAGCGGTCGCGGCCTTTGAATCGGCGATTGAAAGAGCGCCCAACAACAAGGAGTATATTTACAATATGGCATTAGCCTGCCATGCCGCGGGTGATTTCGACCAGGCCGTCCGCAATTGGGGAAAGGTCATGGAACTGGACCCCGCGAACAACCAGGCGTTATATCAAATGGCGCTTTCACTCCATGCGCAGGGCCAGTACAGCGACGCGATACAGTTGTATAAACAGGCCGCCGCGGGCTTGCCGAAGAATATCGAGGTATTCCTTAATACGGGACGGGCATACCACGCGCAGGGGCTTTTCAATGATGCGGTGGACATGTACCGAAAGGCATTGCAGATTGATCCCGCCGAACCCGAAGTATGGGATGACATGGGTCTTGTATTCACTGCCATGGGACTTTACGGAGACGCGATACAGGCCTACAAGGAACTAACCCGTATCGCTCCGGACTGGGACCATGCATGGCGTCATTTGGGAGATACCTATTATTTAATACGTCATTATGAAAATGCGCTCCAAAGTTACGAAAAAGTCGTCGAACTCAACCCGAAAGATTATCTGGCGTGGGGAAGCCTCGGTCAGACGCATTATACCCTTGGCGCGTACGATAAGGCAATCGACGCCGGCTCACGCGCCCTTGCGCTCAAGCCCGGCGAGTTGTGGATACAATCGAATTGCGCTATGTCAACATTGCTGTCGGGAAACATCGAAGGGGCCAAGGCCGAGTACGACAAGGTGATGGGACTCGCGAAAACGCGCGATGAATTGACGCAACAGATAGCCGCGTTGGAAGGCGTCCTGGCCCATAGCCCGCACCTTGCGCAGGCGGGCGAAATCCTGGTGAAACTCAAGGACGCGTTAAAGGAACGCGCCTAAGAGGGCGGGTTTTGAACCCGCCCCTACGGAGCTACCCCTCTTTCCCCTCTTTATTCAATTTGTCAATATACGCCTCGAAGGCCGCCTTTCCTTCATCGCGCCAGTACTGGTCGTAGTATTTCCAATTCCTGTATGACCCATGCGGCTTCCAGGTATCGTCGCCATTGTAGTCGTCGCCGTGGTCTCCGTGTTTATGGTAATGGCGCACATGCCGGAAATGACGTCCAAAGCGATGGCCGCCGTGACGGGAACCGCAACCCCCCAAAAGAAGTTTAGCCAATACCACGATCCCGAACGCTTGCCAATAGGAGATTGATTTTAAGCTGAACAAATCCGGCATGAGCCAATTCCATAAAAGCTGCACCAGCCAGCCGAACAGCAGCGCGAAAAGACCGGCGAAAACTATTCCTCCCATGGTAAAACACAGGATGCGCAGGATTCTGAGGCGGGGGGAAAAGATTCCCGTGAATTCGAATCGCGGCCCGCGGCAGCGCTGCGAAGAATCATTGTCGTGCATACATACTCCTTTGTTAACGTTTTGTATTTTCAGCCGTCTCGCCCCTCAAACAACCTAATGGTTCTCAAATCCCCGATCCCGCATAAAGTCGCCGATATGTTTGATCGCGCGCGACTTTCTTGACAGGAGCGTTCCCAGGGGCGTTTCCCATTCCTCCGACAGGTCCTTGAACGACCGGTCATCGAATTCCGTGGCGACCACGATCGCTTTTTCGTCATCGCCCAGCGCGTCGATCGCCGCGTACAACACCGAGCGGCGATCCCTATCCTCAAGCGTTTGCAGCGCGTCGCCGCGCCCGTCTCTCAACATGTCCTTGAGCAACGGAGCGTCGCCGTCCCCGTTTTCAGCGTCCAGCGACAGCGTTTTTTTCCGGCCGCGCATCGTGTCGATGATGCGGTTGCGCAGCGAAGCGTACAGGTAACCGGTAAGATTTTGTATGGGTTCGGTTACGTCCGCCTTATTAAAGAGATTGACCATGACATCCTGGACAATGTCTTCACCGTCACGGTCGGCGCTGTCGTCGATACATTGACGAACGTAGGCGACAAGCGCTCGGTAATTATTTTTAAAAAACCGGCCGCGGTGAGCGGATTCGTTTGCGGTCATATTTTAAAAGACGCTGAATAGAGGGAATTATTGCATGAATTCACGCAAGAAACCCGGTTTCATCCGAATGGTTTGTCCGGCAACGGATAGTTTTCCTTCGCGGTGCATCCGGTTAAGGAGCCGGGAAAGCGTTTCGGGGCCGGCGCCGATCGCCGAGGCAAGGTCCTTTTTAGTCATGCCCAAGCGGTACTCGTCTTTTTGACCGAACTGATCGAGCAAAAAGCGGACGAATCGCGATTCAACGTCGTCGGTGGTCAGCGCGTGGAGACGGTCGGCCAAATAGCGCTGCTTCTTCATGAGCAGGAGAATGAAATCGTTACGGAAATCAGCCTCGTCAAGCAGCGCATGGAATTGACGTTTAGGCAAACTATAGACCGTGCTGGTTTTAAGCGCCGCCGCGCTTGCCGGATAGGTATCTTGTTCGAAGAGAACGACCTCAGCGAAAAGTTCGCCCGGTTTGATGATCTTGATGATTGTTTCGCGGCCTTCGCGGGAGGATTTGAAAATCCGGATGGAGCCTGCGGCGAGGATGTAGAGCGAGCGGCCGATGTCGCCTTCCGAAAAAAGAAGTTCGTTTTTTTTAATCATTTTCGGGGTGCAGATCGAAGCGAGCTTTTCCCTGCTTTTACGGGAGACGCCATTGAAGAATTCGATGTTTTCCAGAATTTCGATTATTTCCATGTATGGTTTCCTTAATTAATAAAAATGCGTATTTCTTGACCCAGGTCAAGGAATAATAGGTAAAAATAAGGCATATTTAAGAGAGGAAATAAAAATCTTTAACGGAGGCGGATCTATGAAAAGAAATATCATCACTATCGACCGGGAAAAATGCACAGGGTGCGGGGCATGCATTCCCAATTGCCCGGAAGGGGCGATTCAGATCATTGATAACAAGGCTCGCTTGATAAGCGACCTGTTTTGCGATGGATTGGGCGCTTGTTTGGGCCATTGTCCCGAAGGCGCAATTACCATCGAACAACGGGAAGCGCAGGATTACAGCGAACGGGAAGTTATGAAAAATATCATTAAACAAGGGCCCAATGTTATAAAAGCGCATATATCTCATCTGAAAGATCACCATCAGGATGCTTATGCATTGGAGGCGGAAACTTTTTTAAAAGAGAACGGAATGGAAATTGCTCTTAATAAAAGCGAAACTTCGGAGCCATGCGGATGCCCTGGCGCCCGTGCGAGAACCATTAATAAGCCGGAGACTGAAAACGAAACATCGGATAGACCTCAGCCGTCACAACTTCGGCAGTGGCCGATTCAGTTACATCTTGTTGCCCCGACGGCGGCTTATTTTAGAGGCGCCGACGTGCTGCTGTCGGCCGATTGTGTTGCGTATTCACTGGGCGACTTCCATTCCAAATGGCTCAAGGGCCGGTCGATTGCGATCGCGTGTCCAAAACTTGATGAAGGAAAGGATGTGTACCTGGAAAAATTGATCGCCCTTATCGACAAGGCCGCCATCAACACCCTTACGGTAATGACCATGGAGGTTCCCTGTTGCGGAGGGTTGTTACGTTTGGCCCAAGAGGCGGTGTTAAAGGCGTCGAGAAAAATTCCGATCAAATCCGTCGTGGTAGGGATAGAGGGCGCGATACTGAGTGAACAATGGGTATAGTAGAGCGGTGAACAAAAAAATCGTAGTAGACTAGGGAGCGTACCATGTTTCAAAAATGCCCGGGCGCCGATTCTCAGCGAACCCCGATACTTTCGATTAAACTTTGTCCCGCGTGCGGCAAGGAAGTGGAAGTATTTTCGAATGACGAATGTTTGCTGTGCGATGAATGCGGGTATCGTGAAGACGCGCGCATGCAAACCTGTTATCAATGGTGCTCTCATGCGAAGGAATGTAAAACCAATCAAAACATATAAATTTAAAAAAAGGAGCTTATCGTATGGACCAAAGGAAAATTCGCGAAAACATTTTTAAAATTGGAGCGGTGGATTGGGACCGAAGGCTTTTTGATTCCCTGATTCCGCTGCCCGACGGGACTAGCTACAACAGTTACCTCGTTTTCGGCAGCGAAAAAACGGCTTTGATCGATACGGTCGACCCGGCGCAGGTCCATGTTTTAAAGGAACAACTGGAAGACGTTCCCCGCATCGATTACATCATCGCCCACCATGCGGAGCAGGACCATTCGGGTTCCATTCCGTTCGTTGTTGAAAAGTATCCGTACGCCAAGGTCGTCGTTTCTCCAAAATGTAAAGATATGCTGGTCGATCATCTCCACGTCGCCCCGGAAAAATTCATCACGGTCGCGGACGGTGAAACGCTTTCGCTAGGCGACAAAACCTTGAAATTTATCCATACACCCTGGGTGCATTGGCCCGAAACCATGGTGAGCTACTTGCAGGAGGACCGGATTTTATTCACCTGCGATTTTTTCGGGTCGCATTTGGCCACCAGCGATCTGTACGTGACGGATACCGCGCGTGTTTACGAGGCCGCCAAACGATACTATGCGGAGATCATGATGCCTTTCCGGGTCACCATCCGCAAGAACATTGAAAAGGTGCAGGCGCATCCGATCGATCTCATCGCCCCGAGTCATGGACCTGTTTATGGCACGCCGTCCTTCATCATAGACGCGTATAAGGACTGGATATCCGAGGAACCGAAAAACAACGTGGTTATTCCGTATATCTCCATGCATGGCAGCACCCGCGCGATGGTCGAGCACCTTGTCAATGCCTTGGTTGTACGGGGGATCACCGTTGAGCAGTTCGATTTGTCGGTCACCGATATCGGCAAGGTGGCCATCGCCTTGGTCGACGCCGCCACCATCGTGGTGGGAACTCCCACCGTGCACGTGGGCCCGCACCCGGTGGTCTCGTATGCCGCTCATCTTGTCAATGCGCTTCGGCCAAAGCTTAAATTTGCCTCGGTGATCGGGTCCTACGGCTGGAGCAGTAAAGCCATCGAACAGGTGGCGGCCCTTATCCCCAATTTGAAGGTAGAGGTGCTGGGCCCGGTGCTTTGTAAGGGCATGCCCCGGCAAGCGGATTACGCAGCGCTTGATGTTCTGGCAAATACCATTGCGCAAAGGCATGAAAAAATGATAGCCACGCCCCCTCAATCCCCCGCAGGGGGACTTGTATAGATGGCAACATTTAACGATAGATTCTTTTAAGTCCCGCGGGGGATTTGGGAGCGAACTACACTTGCGGCCGCCCCCATTTTTCGCAATTAAGGAAATTCCTATGCCCCGTCTGCATTATCTCCAGCACGTTCCCTTCGAGGGCATTGGGTACATTGAAACGTACGCGCGTCTAAACAAATTTACCGTTTCGGGCACCCGCGTATTCAAACGGGAACCGTTTCCCTGCGCCGACGACTTCGATTGGCTGGTCATCATGGGCGGCCCCGTGAGCGTATACGAAGACCATCTCCATTCATGGATACAGGACGAAAAGGAATGCATAGCCCAGGCGATCGACCGGAAAAAAACCGTCATTGGAATTTGTCTTGGCGCGCAGATGATCGCGAGCGCCCTTGGAGCGCGGGTATATCCTCATACCTGTAAGGAAATCGGGTGGTTTCCGGTTTCCTTGACGCCGGACGCGCGTTCCGTTGAAGCCTTTGGCAACGTTCCCGAAAGTTTCATGGCGTTTCATTGGCATGGCGATACGTTCGACATTCCATCCGGCGCCATACACTGCGCAGGCAGCGAGGCTTGCGCCAATCAGGCGTTTGTCTACCAAAAGCGCGTGGTCGGGCTGCAATTTCACTGCGAATCGACCGGGGAGAGCATTGCCGCGCTTATGGAAAATTGCCCTGATGATATGAAGGAAGACCGCTTCATTCAGGGGCCGGAGGCGTTGAAATCGCACATGCGGTTTGTTCCCGCGGCAAACGCGGTTTTGGCCCAACTGCTCGACGGGCTGCTTGATTTAAGATAGTCCTTTATTTTTCATTGTTATTTTCTTTACTCTCTTTTGCATCCATAGTATAATTTACTTCTTTAAATTTCAAAGTTTGCCATAACTATTCACCTATTTTATTCACTTTTTTATCAGGAGGTTGTGTTATGCGACGAGTTACGATGTACGTGGTTGCCGGATTGTTGTTGGCTGGTTGCGGTGGAAGCAAGACTCAAGGGCCCGGGCCTAAAAACACGTCGGACATGCCTGATTTCGTGTTGAATCCTCCCAAGCAGGCAGGCATTCTTTTCGGAACGGGCATCGCGGAGCAGCAAAGCCCGCAGCTTGCCAAGGAAACCGCCGACCTCAGGGCAAGAAAAGAAATCGCCTCGGTCCTCAGCCAAAAGGTTTCAACCATGCTTAAGGACTATCTCGGCCAGGCGGGCGTAGGTTCAAACGCTGAAGTGACGGAACTTGCCCAATCGGTGACGCGCGCCATGTCGGATGTCGAACTCGTGGGCGTAACCATTGAAAAAAGGGAATACATCAACGGGAAAATGTATTCGCTCGCGAAATATCCCCTCGACGATTCGATGAAAAAACTTGTCAACGACGCGGTGAATAAATCGCTTTCCTCCAAAGAAGCGCTGCTAAGCCAGTTCCGCGCGAAACAAGGATTTGAAGAACTTGACAAGCAGCTCGACAAAATGAAGGCGTCGGAGCAGTAAAATAATTCGGACGACCTCACCCTTTCTTCCCCTTCCCCACTTCCCCCTCCCATCGGAGAGAGAAAGTGGGGTGGTCAAATAAACACTTCGAAAGGAACAGCAATGCCAAGAATATTTATTACACTGACGGCGGCCGTATGCGTTTCGGCGCTTATCGCTAGCGCCCAGGAAGCGTCAAAGGAAGCGGGAAAATACGAACGAAAATCCGTGACCTACATCAACGCGCTTTGGCTCATGGATGAATCCGCGCATCAGTTGTCGGCCGAACAGGTGGCGGTGGTTCTGGATAAAGTCAAAAAAGGCATCACGATGAAGCGTTTCGACTATAATCCGGTGCCCGAATCGTTCGTTACTGATTTTGTCAATCAGGCCAATGCCGTGAAAATCCCGCCCGCCTCTCCAGCCCCCATGGCGCAGGTGGGCTTCGGCGGTTTTGGGGCTCCTCGATCGGCGGACCCCATGCTCGATAGCATCACGGCCGTTATGGAGCGCACCGTGGTGCCGAAAATACTTGAAGTTGTTGACCTGGCCAAGGAAATGAGGGCGGGCAATCTGACTTCGGAACAGCAGCGTAATTCCTTTATGTCCGACAAGGCTAAAACCATGGGTATTACCATGGAGGACATCGATAAGGTGATGAACTCGGCGTATATTTATATTCCCCTTATCCGCCACTTCAATGAAACGATGAAGGATAGCTCCTATACCGTGAGTTTTGACGCGGGAATCATTTGGTTCCGCATTTCAACGAAAGGCGACAAGGCCAAGGCAATCCCCGTGGTCAGGAAGTTCACCTATTCAATGGGGCCCGGAAGGCTGGGCAAGACCTATGCTTCGTCAACCGGCGTCATCGATTACAAGGAGTTCGCCTTCCGTTCCGCGGTTAAAAACGCCGTGCGCAATCTCGTAGTGGCCACGCAGGAAATTCCCGAATTCAGGCTGTCGGGACAGGTGCTTGAACGCGGATTCTTGAATGTCAGCTTCGATTTGGGGAAAAATGAAGGCGTGCATCTCGACGATAAATATCATCTGGTTGAATTTATGGAAGAGCCCGACGGCAAAATTTCTCAGAAGAAAAACGGCTGGGTCATGGTAACAGCGGTGGGGGATTCAAACAGCAGACAAGGCTACAAGTCAAAGGCCCAGGTCGTCGCGGGTTCGCCTTTTACGGGCGCGGTACTCAGTGAATATCCCCGGATACCCATCGACATAGTTTTAAAGGGAAAAATGTTTGCGTTTAAAAATGACTCGACGCGCAGCCCCGTCGACGCAACTAATCCTCTTTTCGACAGCCTGCAAATGACTAATGCTTATGGCGCGGGAATCGACGCGCAATACAACATCGGCCGGTATATGGGCATTTCCCAATTGTTTTTTGATATCGGTTTTGGTATGGGGTGGGGAAGCGCATCAGGAAAATTGCACATTTCGCTGCCTATCGATGTTGCGGAACCTCCAAAACTCAGTAGTACGGGGTGCATGGCGTTTGAGGGATCGCTGGTCAAAAAGTTCTATATGGGCAGGTTCGCGCTTATGTTACAACCTACCTTCACGTATCAAACGGTCACGGTTTTATCCGACAAATGGAATGATGGAACGAACGACCAATACTTTCGCGCGACCAATTCCAATTTGGGATTTGCCGCCAATGTAGGGCTTGAAATCGCTCTTGGCGCGGCGGTCAATTTCGGTCTAGGCGCGGGATACCAATTGCTTGGCATCAACAAGGATTGGGATATTGAATCGAAAACCGGCACTGGCGGAACTTGGGGCAATAAAACTACTATTACCAATGACCTTGGACTTAACTACACCGGTCTGACGGCGCAAGTATATTTTACGTGGTCGGTGCCGGGGCTTCCGTTTGACCCGATCGACATGGTTCGCGCAAGCGCGGGATTTTAAGGGAGTAGAGGAAGACCTCACCCTATTACCCCGGCCTTTCGGCCACCCCTCTTTCCCTCTCCCACGGGGAGAGGGAAAGAGGGGAAAGGGGAGAAAGGGTGAGGTCAAAGTTAAACAATGAAAAAACATTTACGGCCCCTGAGTCCCCCCTGGGAGGGATTTAGGGGGCGAAAGCATAAATTTTCAACGAAAGGAACAGTACATGCTTAACAAATCATTCACCTTGGTTGCAAGCCTCATGCTTGCTTCAGCCTTCTGCGTTCAGGCCGGCAGGGATTCGAATTTACCGGTTTCCCAACAGGCAACGTTCGTGGAAACGTATTCACCCTCCGAAGTGACCATTCAGGCCACGGGATTGGGTAAAAACGATAAGGAAGCGATCATCGACCTGCGCAAATGCGCGGTCAATTTCGTTTTAAGCCTCGGCACGGACCCGCTGCTCAATACCGACGGCGCGAAGGCCCAGTTCAGCGGCATCGCGGAGGATTTCTTCGTACCGCAGAATGTTGACAAGTACATTTCGTGGGAGTCCGACAAGGTCGTTTCCGCCCTCAAATCCAGGCTGCCGAACGGCAAGGAAGGCATGAAAATCACCAAGGCGATCAGAGTCAACAAGAAGCTCTTGACCGATGACCTGGCCGGTAAAAGCATCATCAAATCGCGGGAAGAACTGGCCGACGCCATCGGCATGCCCACGATCATGGTGATTCCTGAAGTCGTCAAAGGCCAGACCCCGCTCGATGTTTTCGATAAAAACCCCTTGGCGAAGCACGCCGCGGCGGTCATCGAGAGTTATTTGACTGCGCGTAAATACGACGTATTGGTTCCCAAGGCAATGGACCAAATCAATGAAATGACCAAACTGCAAGGCGAAATAAAAGGCGTTGAAGACGATCCGGGGTATCAGTTGGCGTTGGCGTTGGGGTCCGACATTTACATAGTATTCGCCGGGCTTGTTCATCAATCCAACAAAGTGACGCTTCAGATCAAGGCCTATGAAACGACCACGGGCAGGCTTTTAGGGACCGAAACCGGCTATAGCGCCTCGCGTCCGGGCCCCGCGGAGCCGCTGGTCGAAGAGGCCATCAACAGCGCGATCGACAAAGTGCTGCAACGGCTCATCAATTACTGGCAGGACGATGTAAAGAAAGGCATACAATACAAGCTCATTTTCAAGAGCATATCCGGATCGATTGACGAAACCGTAAAAGACAAGGTATCGGACATCATCGACGAGACTTTTGCGCTTAACAAAGAGAACGTCGTTTCCGACAAGACGCTCGATTATAACGTGTGGGCGAAAAAGTCCGATTATAACAAATCGTCGAAAATCTACCGTCATTTTCGCGATGGAATGAAGAGCGTTGCGAAGTTGACGCAGATCAATATCAATAAAAAGTTGATCATTATCGGCATTGAACCGTTATAAGGAAAATTTTAGTTATTCCATGATTGACCTCACCTCATCACCCCTGCCCCTCTTCCCCTCTCCCCCGGGGAGAGGGGAAGAGGGGTGGCCTGGGTTCCCTGAGCGAAGTCGAAGGGCAAGGCCGGGGAGTTGGGGTGAGGTTACCGGAGTACTGCTTTACTACGACGATATCTATTCAATTCCACCGGGTTGGGAATAAGGTCGATTAACAATAAAAGGACCGGTTCTATGAAAAAAATGCATGCAATTTTGTCCGTTATGCTGTTTGCCTGTCTCTCCTTTGCCGGCGACCAGTGGGTCACCTCGGGCCGCGACATCGAGTATCCCAACGACCTGTACTTCGTTGGCGTTGGTATGTCGGAGCGCGGACCCGACGCGGCAAAGCAAAACTCGATGGTGGAAGTCAAAAAGCAGATTACGGTGAAGGTCAGCGCCTCGATGCTCGACGAACAAATGTCGCTTACTGCGGGGGGCAGGCAAACCTCGGTCAACCGCGTTGAATCGCGCTCGAAGCTGACCACCAGCGGCGAGGTGCAGGGCATTGAGGTGGTCAAAACAGCCATGCAGGGAAAAATCTCCTACGCGCTGGCGGTACTTGACAAAAAAAACTTCGTCGCCAATTGCCGCGCTACCATAGCGGAGCTGAAAAAACAACTCGCGCAATTGATGCAAACCGCGGGAGAGGACGTGGCCGGCGCGAAAATAGGCTCGGCGCTGAAGAAGTTATCGGACGCTAAAAAAGTAATCGGGGAAATCCTCGACCAGCGTACATTTCTGTCGTCCGCCGCTGAAATCACCAAGGCGGAGGAGCTCAACTTCACCATGACCGACATTGCCGCGCTTTACGAAAAATGCGTTTCGTCGGTCCGCATGAGCAAGGTAAGCGGCGACAACCAGGTGTTCGCGGTGGGCATGGTACCCTCGGAGCCTTTTGTGGTGCAAGTGGCGACCGCCGACGGCACGCCCGTCCCCATGCTGCCCGTAGCGGTTACGGAAGGGAACAAACGCAGCGTTGAAAAATATACCGACGACAAAGGCAAGGCGCAGCTGCTGCTGGGGGAAAAGGCCGACATGTCGGTGGGATCGCATTCATATAACGCCGTCATTTCCCTTCAAGTTTCATCAGACGCCAGGAAATACCTCGATGCGCAGGCGCAAACCTTCACCTACACGGTGCAATCCAATCCCTGCTTCGCCAAGGTAGACATTGAAGTTTCGCAAATCCTTTCCACGGGAAGAGATGAAATAATAAAAAAGGTTATCACGCGGCTTTCCAAATACGACATCAAGAACGATCCGGAGGCTGAGAACTCGCTCAAGGTCATGGTAACCGCCGTTGAAGCGGGCGGCGTGCAGGGGCTTTCCCAGAGCAGCAGCTTTATTAAGACCGAGGTGACGCTTGCCATGACCCTTGTTGACGAAAACGGGAAGGAGCTGGTGTCGGTGCAGGGAAGCGCGAAGGGAATGGGAGGCTCGGTCATCAAGTCGGCGGCGCAAGGAATCGACAATGTTAAAATCGACAAAGACCTCAAGCCCCTTCTCGATAAGCTTTGTTCGGCAAAAGCCACCGGATCAAAATTGAAAATCGCGGTTTTCGAATTCAAGAACCGCGGATTTTACCACTATTGGTACGACATGGCGATCAACCTTTCGGACATGCTCATCACTAAGCTCATTAACTCCGGAAAATTCGACGTCGTGGAGCGCAGCCAGCTCGATCGCATCATGCAGGAAAAGTCATTGGCTCAAAGCGGCGTCGTGGAGGAAAAGGAAGCCTTGCAAGCGGCCCAGCTCGCGGGCGCCGACGTTATCCTCATCGGCACGGCAACCATAGCCGGCGACAAGATCGAAACCGACGCCCGTATCGTGGACATTAAAAGCGGCGTTGCCAAGTGTGCGATGAGCTCTTCGGCGTATTCATTGTCCGATCTTCGGGCGCTTGCCGACGATCTGGTGGGCCAGATAAAGGGGAAATGCGCGAAGTAGGAGAGGGGATACTGCAATTTTTTTAATAAAGGTCATATCTATGGCAAAAGTAAAACAGCTTTTGCAAACATGTTTTTTATTATCCCTTTTATGTACAGTCTCTCTTGCCAAAACCCCCATCGGGTCCTTTACAACCATCATCGGTTCAACGCTGATAAAGCATGACGGGGACACGGGATGGGTAAAGGGCAAGATCAAAATGTCCATCTACGACAACGACGCGATTGCGGTGAAGGAAGAATCCCAATGCGAAGTGACCCTTGTCGGCGATAAGGTCGTGCGATTGGGAGAAAAGGCGATGGCGGTCATAACGGAAAAAACGGAATCACAGACCAATGTCAAGGCGCTCAAGGGGGCGCTGTGGATCAATGTGAAACACCTCATCAACAACCAATCCTTCGATGTTACGACGTCCACCGCTGTCGCGGCGATCCGGGGAACCGTGTTCGGCGTTCAGTGCGACACGAATGCCTCGAAGTATAGTGTCTTTCGAGGAGAGGTGGCGGTAACCAATCAGCCGGGCAAAAGCGGCGGGAAAGACACTTCTTTTTTCGTTCGGTCCGGGGAGCAGTTCACTCTTGTAAAAGACATGAGCCTTTACATGAAAGAGCAGGAAAAAGCGCTTAAGGACTATCTGCGGCAGTCCAATGAGGAAATGGAAAATTTCAGTAAAGACGAACAGGAACAGTTTGAAAAGTATCGGAAGGACACGCAGGAGCAGATCGACAAAATGCTTGTCGAAGAACGGGCTGCGTTTAAAACCATGGACAATATGAACTATGCCCTGAAACCCATCGACGAGAAAAAACTATTAAAAAATCCTTGGGTCGAGTGGAATCGGGGCCGCGACAAGGAACTTGGGTGGTAAGCGGCGATATTCGAATGCCGCCGATCAAAGGCATAGCCGCACAGCCATGAAATCAACCCAACAGCGCGGCGACTTTCTCAATGAGCGTTTTGGGCATGAGGGGCTTTTCGAGATAATCGTCCACGGGCAGCCAGTCCGCGTTTCCCGCCTCGGATTTAATATCCATTTTCATTTCTTTGTCAACACCCGTAAGCATGAGGATTTTCGGGGCCGCCGCCGCTTTTTTGATTTCCCGCGCCACATCGAACCCCGTGCTCACCGATTCCATCATGACGTCGAGAATGACCAAATGGGGTTTAAATGATTGGAGGGCTTTTTCGGTTTCGACTTTAGAACCGGCTTCTTGAAGCTCGTAGGTTCCTGAAAGCACCATGGCAATGGCTTCGCGGATGTCGGGATCGTCGTCAACGATGAGAATTTTTTTCATAAAAGCGATTCTCCTGTGATAACGGGTAAAACTCCGGATGGGACGAAACCAAGAGTATGGTAGTGGTAAAATAATAAAAGGGAAACTCTATGATAGATATTTCAATATAAATAAAATAATCGTAGCGGGCATTCGCCCTTCGCCAAACCTTTCTTGATTTCCTCCAACGATAGCGATATACTTATACTACAGTGAATTCAAATTGATTTTATTTTCAATTTCTTTGCCGGAGGCTTACAATATGACCATCGTTTCCGGTCCTAAATCCATGTCGCGGTCCGCCCATTTTAAGCTCACTTCAGTCGTACTGCTTCTTGCGCTCTTTATTTTCAAGGCTTTAAACGCCTGGCGTTTTCCCAATCAAGAAATAATTCCCGATTCGGTGACTCTTATTATTACGGTAACACTGCTTATTTATCTTTGGATACGCGAACTCATCGACAAGGACCGGCTCTATGCGATAAATTTGGAGCTGGCTGCGTCCCGGGAAAAAATGAAACAATCGCAGATAACCGCGCTGCACACGCTCATGACGGCCATGGAAGTAAAGCACCCCGAACTGCGCGGTCATTGCAGAAGGGTGACAGCGCTTTCCGAGGGAATCGCGGATAAACTCAGGCTGCCTCCCGATGAAGTCGAAATAATCCGCACCGCGGCGCTGCTTCACGACATCGGCGCGGTTCGCATCACTGACGATATTTTTGACAAAAAGGATAATTTGTCCGACGAGCAATGGGAAGCCATTAAAAACCATCCCGTGATCTCGTCGGCCATCCTCTCCACATCGGAGTTGTTGCGAAGCGAAAGCGCCATTGCGCGGGGGCACCACGAGCGCTTTGACGGCAAGGGATACCCCGACGCTTTGCAAGGCGATAAAATATCGATGGGAGGAAGAATCGTGGCCCTGGCCGAGGCCTTCGACGCCATGAACTCTCCCCGCGCCTACCGGCCGCAGCCCTTGTCGCAGCAGTTCATCATCAGGGAGATTCGCGCCAATTCGGGCACGCAGTTCGACCCACGCGTCGTCATCGCGTTTTTAGAACTTTTACATGAAAAACCGCAGATGTGGTCATGCTCGTAAGTCCGGCGGACGGAGGTCCGGCTTCCGCGATGTCGTGTTCCTTTAGCGCCCTATCGAAATAAACGCCGCGAGACCGAACAGAACGAGCGCCAGGAGCAATTTTGTCAAGACCATGTGCTTTTGCTGGAACTTCGACAGCTTGTTCCACTTGAGGCCGTAAGCCGTGGCGATCAGCACGATGAGCAGAGGCAGGACAAAAAGGAAATTATAAAACACCAAGAGCAACCAACCTACGAGCCTGAAGCCGAAGGTATGCGTCATAGCCATGATGGTGGGTAGATAAATCTTCGCCGTGCAGGCGCCTTCGAGCAGGGTAACGAAGAAACCGGTAATGATCGCGCCTACGACGATCTTGCCGCTGGTTAGGTTGCCCCTGATCACGGAATGAATAAGAAGCTTGATGCCTTTGGGCAGTTGAACCTTCATTTCCGCCGTATCCTTGGTCCGATAATAGTGGACCGCGTCCCAGATACTCAGGAGCGCCACCCACACCGCGATACCCACCGCGGTTACCCGTATGGCAAGCGAAAACCAATAAAACTTATCCATGAGCGAAAGGATGCGAAAAGCCCCTAGGCCGAGCAGAAAATAGGTCAGGAACACGGTTGCCGTAAACGCAAGGCCGATTTTAAGTACATCGGAGCGTTTGCGCTGCTGAGTGCCGAGGAACGAAATCAGGAATATCATCGAGGCAATGGCGCAGGGGTTGACGCCGTCGACAAAACCGATGGCGAACAGCCCGATGAAGGACCACGTTCGCATCCGGTCCTTGATCATTGAGGCGGTTTTTACCGTATCGATCGTGCTGTCGCCGAAGGCATGCGCCCATGCCCAGGCGTCGGGCCGCGACAAACGCGATTCGATGAGCGCGCGGCCGTTCTTCATGATGGCGTCGTAACCGATGAGCACCGTATCGGGGAAGTACAGTTCCTGGGTTGACGGGTTTTTGACATGGAACGCTTTTTCCATTGTCGTGAGCAAGGTAAGGTCTTTTTCAATTTCGATGTCGCGGTAGGTAATGGCCAGTTTCGCGGCGTGCTCCTTTTCAATGGGCTTCAGAAGCTTTTCCTTTATTTCAAGGCATTCGCCGCAGGTTGATGAACCGAAAAAAACGAGATGCAGTTTTTCACCCGGGGCGCCTCGCGCGAAGAGGAAGGAAAATGCAACGGCAATAATGACGGCGGCGATTCGTAGTTTCATGTGTTCCCCGGAAAAAAGTTCATCAAATGGTTTCGTATCATACTAAAGTAATATATTTTAAAATAGTACATTTAATTTCAATAGAGAAATAAAGGTTTGAGGCTCTCGCATGAAAGCAAAATCCGCGAAACAACATAATACGTTCTCGGTGCCGGCGATATTTAAAGAGGTCAAACAAACGGTTTCGGTATTCTTGAACGAGCAGGGCATTCACATGATGAAGGCAACGCCCTATATTCGCGACAATTCCTACATCGCCTGCAGTCACATCATCGATGACACCGGGCTCCATTACCTGACCGCCCAGGTACGATATTACAAAAACGACTCCACCCTGCCCAAATACGCCTATCTGGCCATTCCTCATGCTTTTGTAAAGTATATGGTTTCCGAAAGCCCGTTTTTCGAGCGCAATTCGTTCATTGAAATAGGGAAGGCGAAGAAGAATTAAAAAGCCTTCGTTAAAAGTCCAGCGGACTTTTAATTGCTTTCACTTCCCTTCGTTACGTCGATGCGATGCAAATTCCTCACGCCGCCGCCCCGCATTTCGTAAAACTTTACATTCTGTTGATTCTTTGCTGGACTTGTGTCCTGTGCGTTTATTAAATTGTAATAAAGAGTTATGGCATGTTGGGCTTGGGTGCAAGGATCATCCGATTGTCTTTGATTTCAGTTTTTCAATAAATGTAGGTAAGGATGATGGATCCTCAGATTTTTCCGAATATTTTTGACAGAAATCCAGATAATACCGAAGCCATTTTAAATAAAAAGGTTCATAAGCCTTTGCAATGTTGCTTTGGGCCAGGAGTTTGGTATAAGAATTTATTAAGGCGGTATAATTCGAAAAATATATCATAGATATTCCGTATCAATATATATCTTGTTCGGACAGATATTAGAATTATTTCATTATTGTTAAACATTTTAAAGCTTTTAAAGTGAATAAATATTAAAATTGAAGAGGTAGCAGGGGCAGCTGAATCACTGGTTATACCTAAGATTCGAGGCTGAGACGGCCTACAGAGTCTTTACGAGGGAATAAAATGGAAAAGACAAAATGGATCGAAGACAAATTAAATAAAATCG
>Ga0224524_1000056_pt1 | contig 46853 bp, 57 predicted proteins | sample CFST75metaG_FD_179895 | JGI IMG/M metagenome (GOLD analysis project Ga0224524, IMG submission 179895) | Peat soil microbial communities from Stordalen Mire, Sweden - C.F.S.T75 | ecosystem: Environmental > Terrestrial > Soil > Wetlands > Peat | place: Sweden: Norrbotten County, Stordalen Mire... | reverse complement strand
TTATCATATCATACGTATTTCAGGCGTCGCTACACCTGAGCTAACCGCGCATTTAGGTAAGTGAATTACCTAAATTTGATTTTACATTTTCTCTTTGATTCTTTCAAGCGCTAAAATAAAAGCACCACGGCGTAGATCTGTATTTGACTCTTTTGCTTTTTCTAAAATCTTTTTTGATGAATCTGCAAGGATTGGCTGTAATTTATCAAAAACTTCTTTTTCACTCCAGTGTTCGCCTTTAAGATTTTGGTCCCATTCAAAATAAGAAACAGTCACTCCTCCAGAATTGGCTAAAATATCTGGAACGATTTGAATTCCTTTTTTAAATAAAATTTCATCTGCTTCAGGGGTTACAGGCCCATTAGCAAGCTCTAAAATAGCTTTAGCGCGTACTTTATCTGCATTATCATTAGTTATCTGGTTTTCAAAAGCGGCAGGGATTAAAAGGTCGCATTCTGTTTCTAAAACCTCTTCATTGGTTATGTCTTTAGATTCAGGAAAACCTGAAAGAGAACCCGTATTTTTTTTATATTCCATTAATTTTTCAATATCCAATCCGTTTGGATTATAAATTCCACCTTTGGAATCTGAAACAGCGACGACAGTATGTCCAGCTTTATTCCAGATAAGTGCAGCATAAGAACCGGCATTACCAAAACCTTGAATTGCAACTTTGCATTTGTCTTCTAAGTTTAATTCTTTTTTAAGAGCTTCAAAAACAAAGAAACCACCTTGAGCTGTAGCCGTGCCTCGTCCTTCTGAACCTCCTTTGTCTAACGGCTTGCCAGTAATCATTGCACCGGTTTTATCGCCGGTTATTTTTTGATATTCATCATTCATCCAAGCCATTATTTCTGGAGTGGTATTCACATCAGGAGCTGGTACATCTTTTTTTGGTCCTAAAATATCTGAAAGTTTTTGTACGAATCCACGAGAAAGTCTTTCAAGTTCTCCTTTGGATAATTCTTTTGGATTAACGGTAATTCCACCCTTTCCTCCACCCATAGGAATTCCAGCCACAGCGCACTTGAGTGCCATCCAGAAGGCGAGTGCTTTCACTTCATTTATTTCAGTATCTTGATGATAACGAATTCCACCCTTATAAGGTCCGAGTGCGTTGTTATATTCAACTCTATATCCTTCGAATACTTTTACAGATCCGTTGTCCATTTTTACTGGAATAGAAATTCTGATGTCTCTATCTGGTTGGCGTAATCGAGTGATAAATTCATCACCGAATCTTTTTGTGGCTCCAAGCTCGTAGTTGATCTTGGCGACTTTGTCTAATTGCGACATTGCATTTTGAAATGGGTTTTGCATTTTTTTAATTCATCCCGTCAAAGGCGAGAAATTTAATATTAAGAAATCTATTATATATCTTAGAAAATTTTTTGGCAAAAATAATACTATTAGGCAACGAAATTCTCTAGTCTCTCAAGTTCTTCTTTTGTATTTGCTCCTAATGCTTCATGTGGTTCTATTGTGACGGTTTCTATTTTGTCGCCATCATCTCCGGCAATTTTAAAGAGGTCTGTTAGATAGTATTCATTTTGAGCGTTTTCATTTTTGATTTTATCAAGATTTTGCCAGAGCCATTTTGCATTAAAAATATAACATCCAGCATTCACTTCTGTAATTTTTCTTTGTTCTTCTGTCGCATCTCGGAATTCTACGATTTTTTTAACTTCTCCATTTTCTCTCAAGATTCTTCCGAAAGAAATAAATGAATTTCTCCAATCATCAAAATCAGGTAATATTGTTGTGGTGAAGGTTATTACAGCTTTTGATTCTATGTGTTTTTCTATTAGTTTCTTAATAGTTTCTGCTGAAATTAAAGGCTGGTCGCTAGATAGGACCAATATGTCGTCTGCTTCTTCGCAATGCCCTTTGGCACAGGAAACAGCATGACCAGTGCCTAATTGCTCTTCTTGAAGTGCGTAACAACAAGATTCACCAAGTTCTGATTGTACTAGTTCGGCTTTGTGTCCGACTATGGCTATTGGTTTTTCTCCAGAAATCTTTTTTATCGATTCTAGAACGTGCCCGATCATGTGTCTGCCTTTTAGGGGAGATAGGGCTTTTGGTAGTTCGCTTTGCATTCTTTTACCCTTACCAGCAGCTAGAATCAGAATTTTTATTTTTCCATTTTTTGTCATGTTTTTTAGTATAATATTTTTAAAAAGTTTTTACCAGAATATTTTTAAGTTTTATATATTGGTTTGACTGTTTTGTCAAACAATGCTATTATAAAAACAGAGGCGAATTTTGTCCTTTTATAACTAGAAGTTAAACCTAAAATCTATAGAATATGAACAGAAAAATTAAATCCTTAGCTATTGATTTAGTTGCTAAACAACTTGATCAAAATTTTAATCCTCACAAATGTTTTATAAAAAATGAAGGGAGTGTAGAGTATTATTGCGCTCATAATTTTAAGCAACATGTTCTTCATTCGGCAAAGAGTTTTGAAAAAATGCCAAAAATGGAATTTTACGGATACATTTTTTTAGAACCTATTTCTGATAAAGAAATAATGGAGAATTTTTCAATTTCAAAAGAGTCAGGATTAATGACTAGAGAAGAAATTCTTTGGACTATATACCAAATTTGCCTGAATTATTTTGATCAATTAATTGATGCAGGTGAGTATTCAATCATTGTTGGATATATGCTTTGTGATGACGGAGTTGTCAGGCCAGTCGATATTGCCTACGACAAAGAAAAAAAAGAAGTCGACTGTTTTTGTTATAACCTAGGTCGTTGGCTTAAAAATGACAGAATCCTTCGTAAAGTTATAATTTCTTAAATTTTAAGTATTAATTGCAAAAACCACAGAAATGATTTTCTGTGGTTTTTTTATTTGTGACCCTACCGGGAATCGAACCCGGATTACCGGCTTGAAAAGCCGATGTCCTAACCGTTAGACGATAGGGCCTCCAATTACTTTACAGTAATTTGTATAATAACATTTTTTGGAAAAACTGCAAAAAATGTTAGATTTAAATACATGGAGGTGTGGCTGAGTGGTTGAAGGCACCGGTTTCGAAAACCGGCATACCTAAAAGGTATCAGAGGTTCAAATCCTCTCACCTCCGCAGTTTTAGTTATACATATTTAAAGATATTTGATATGATTGTCTTATAAAATATGGCCCACGTTTTATTATTACTTACAAAATATAAATATCTGATTCTTTTGCCAGTTGCTATTTTAGAAGGGCCTTTTGCCTCTATTATCGTAGGTTTTTTGGCTTCCTCGGGTATTTTTAATCTTTTTGTAGTTTATTTAGTGCTTGTGTCTGGAGATATGATTGGAGATTCTTTTTATTATGGGCTGGGCAGATGGGGTAGCAAATATTTAACAAAACATGGATCACGCCTAGGTATTACTCATGAGAAATTGGAAAATGCTAAAAAATATTTTGCTGATTATCATCATAAAGCTTTGATTATATCAAAACTTGCTTATGGTGTTGGGGTTAGTGGTTTAGTCGCTGCAGGAGCTTTGAGGATTAATTATAAGAAATTTATGAAGACCTGTTTTTTTATTGCTGTGGTTCAGTCAGCATTCCTGCTTGTAATAGGATTTTTGTTTGGTCATGCCTATTTGCAAATTGAAAAATATTTAAATATTTATGCTAAAGTTATGATTGTTGGAGTTTTTGTTTTGATAGGATATTTTGTATTTTTAAAAGTAAAAAAGAATTTAAAGATAAAAACAGTATAATTTTTATGCAAGACAATAATAAGGATAAAAAATTAAATATAGCTATGATTTGTGATCCGATTGGTGATAGTAAGGCTGGAGTAATCCTTTCTACTTTACGATTTGCTAAATTATTAGGTGAAAGGGGACACAAGATTGTTTTTATTGGGGCTCGTTTAAAAGATCATAAAAAGTATGGACATTACGAAGGCATAAAAACATATCGTTTTAGGAGTTTACCAGTTCCCAAATCAGGTGGATGGAGTTTAGCTTTTCCAACAGTAAAAGAATTAAAAAAAGTATTTAAAGAAGAAAATATAAATGTGGTGCATATTATTTTACCAATGTCCGGGTCTATCATGGCGATAAAAGCAGCAAGGGCCTTGAATATAAAAATTGTAGCTCACTCTCATTCACAGCCAGAGAATTTATTTATGGATATGCCAAAATTTGCGCGACCAACTTTGTATAAATTATGGAATTCATATTTGGCTTGGACTTACGGTAGATCAGAGATGTTGATTTATCCTTCGAAACTCGCTCATAGTTTGCTCGAAAAATTAAATAAAAAAAATCATCCATCGGTTATAATAAGTAATGGCATAAATACTGACCATTTTAAGCCGGTATTAATTGGAGATTTTTTTGAAAGATTTGAAATACCTAAAAATACCACAAAGCTATTATATGTCGGTCGGTTGTTTCCAGAAAAATCTATTCATACGATAATTGAAGCTTTACCACATATTGTAAAAAAACACCCTGATACACATTTTATGATTGTTGGGATAGGGCATCTGAAGCAGAAATTAGAAAAATTAGCTGAGAAACTCAAGGTAGACAGATATATAACATTTTTAGGTTTAGTTAGTGAAGAGGACAAAATATTTGCTTATAATGCCTGTGATATTTTCATTCTTCCTTCCTTGGCAGAATTAGAGGGAATGGTAGTGTTGGAAGCCATGGCTTGTGGAAAGCCGATAATAATCTCTGATGCAGAAATGAGTGCTTCTAGGTTTTTCGTAGAAGATAATGGATTTTTATTTAAGACTCAAGATGAAAAACATCTAGCAGAACAGGCTATCCAATTAATAGCTGACTTAGAACTTCGCCAAAAAATGGGCAAGGTTAGTCTGGGTAGAAGTAAGGATTTTGATATTCAAAGAAGTGTCGATAAATTAGAAGAAGTTTACTACTTCGTATTAGAAAAATAAAAATATGAAAGAATTTTTTCTTAAGGAAAATGGTATTTATTACAGAATGAATGATTTTAAACCCGACAGAAAAACTTTAGTATTTGTGCATGGGATGTCTGGTAGTTCTATAGCTTGGATAAGATACGAAGAAAAGTTTTCAAAAGAATATAATGTTTTAACTTATGATATAAGAGGTCATGGAAAGTCTCATAGGTATAAAAAATACGATGATTATGAGATGAATAAATTCGGAGAAGATTTGTACGATTTAGTTAATTTTTTGAAGATTAAGAATTTTATTTTAATTGGTCATTCTTATGGAGTTTTCGTTGTATTTGATTTTATCTCAAAACATAAAGAATATGTAGACGCCTTGGTTTTTCTAAGTCCACATTTTAATGTTTTAAAAATGCCACAAGCTAGGATTTCTAAATTTATTTTAAATATTTTTAGAGTGATAAAGTTTCCTATTTTTATTAAAAAAACAAGGAAGCATGTTGATTATTCAAAATATATAAATAGTGGAGATTTTAATATTCCTAGAACAATAGCGGATGTTGGCAATACCGGTTTACAGGTTTTTATAATGTGTACTAGACAAACTTACATTCTCAATTATGAAAATCTTTTATCAGAGATAAAGGTCCCAGTTTTGATTATAAGCGGGGAGAAGGATTCAATTTTTCCTAATAAATATGCTCAAATTATGGCTCAAAAGATTCTAAATGCAAAAATCGTAACTATTAAAAACACGAATCATATTCTTGTACTTAATAATTTCAAAGAAGTCGGAGATACTATTCTAGAATTTGTAGAAAAACTAAAATAGTGAGTACAACTTAAACCATTGACTTTTCCCCTATATAATGTTATTATATAGGGGATATTTTGATATTTGTAAACTAAAAACTTAATATATGAAAACAACCACTATTGTTACTTCTATGTATAATAGAAGTCAGGGGGTGCTAGAAATTATTGATAAACTTTTTTTTACGAGTTTATTGAGAAATGGCGACCTAAACACTGAGCTTATTATCTTGGACGACTGTTCTCCTTTTCAAATACAAACTGATACTATTATTGGTAAGTATTTGCCTATCTTAAAAAAGATTTTTGGTTCTGTTATTTTTGTAAGAAATGAATCAAATTTAGGTTTTGCAAAAAGTTTCAATAAAGGAATCAAAATGGCAAGTGGCGAAAGATTACTGATTGCTAATGATGATCTGTATTTTCCAAAAGGAAGTATACAAAAATTAGTTGAAACACTTCTTAATCCTGATTATCTTTTAGTAGGACCTATTTCAAACAACAAAGAACTTTTTAGTTTTCAGTATTGTGAACAGGCTCCAAAGTTGAATTCTTATTTTCCACAAGAAACTGAAAGATTGGAATTATTTTCTGAATTTCTTAAACAAAAAATGCATGGCCAAATAAAAAAAACAGATGATTTGTGTGGTTTTTGTTTTGCTACCGATACAGCTTTCTTAAAAGAAATTGGTGGTTTTAATGAAAATTATAAACATGGTTTTTGGGAAGATATTGAACTTATAAAGAAAATCAACAAGGAATACGGCTATGGGAAGACTGCAATAAATATGGAAGTATTTGTAGGACATAGGGGAATTAAAGAAGGAGCATCTAGTTTTATGCAGCAACCACTAAAAGCAGCTTACTACTTTTTGATTAATAGTTTTAAGTATGCTAATACATGGGGTTATGGTAAAACTTTAGAGAGGATGACATTTGGTTTACGAAGTCAGATCTCTGGGAAAGGTACTATTAGCGAGTTGTTACCAAAGGAAATTAAATTTTAATTAATATAGCCAGCATTTATGTTGGCTATTTTTTTTGCAAAATTTGGGTTATTGTTGTATGATTTTACTTATAAATGAAACAATATTTTTCAAATTATAAAGACAAAGAATTCCTATTAAGTTTCTTCACCGCTATTCTATTCTTTGCAGTTAGTTTGGTGATTAATTTTTATGCTGGGATGTATGCTACCAAGAGCGCTAGTTCACCAGTTACAGATATTATTTTGAGTAATATTAGAGTTTTTGATGTCGGTTATATCTTTACTTATGGAGCGATGCTTTTTTGGGTTTTTGCTTTTTTGTTGGGTTTATATCATCCAAAGAAATTTCCTTATGCTTTAAAAACTATTGCTTTGTTTACCATTATTAGAGCAATTTTTATTAGTTTGACTCACATCGGACCATTTCCTACTCAGTTGATTGTTGAGAATGGAACCATTTTGAGTAAATTTACTTTTGGTGGAGATTTATTTTTTTCAGGACACACTGGCCTTCCTTTTTTAGTAGCTCTGATGTTTTGGGATAAAAAAGTTTTAAGATGGATTTTTATTGTTTGTTCTTTAATCTTTGGCGTCATTGTCCTTCTCGGTCATATTCATTATTCTATTGATGTGTTGGCTGCATTTTTCATAACTTATACAATTTTTCATATTTCTCTATATCTATTTAAAAAGGATAGAAAAATGTTTTTGGGTTAATTTAAATTTTTAGAGGCACTTCATGAGTACTTCATGTACTTATGATATTTTTGGGTGTATAATCTTATACAAATGAAAAATTATTTTAATAAATTAAAATCTTATATTGTCGCTCACAAAATTATTAGCATTGTTGTTTTTATAATTATTATTTTTATTGGTTACAAAGTTTATAGTAGTATTACCAGTACGACTGGCGACACGAAGTATACTTTGTCTGTTGTTTCAAAAGGCACAGTCATTTCTTCTGTTGACGGTAGCGGGCAGGTTTCTGCCTCAAGTCAAATAGACTTAAAGCCAAATGTTTCAGGGACTATTACTTATATTGGAGTAAAGCCAGGTGATCAAGTTCTCGCAGGAAAACTTCTTTTTTCGTTGGACGATACTGATGCACAGAAGGCTATACGTGACGCAGAAGCAAGTTTAGAGAGTGCACGGATATCTTTAGATAAAACTAATATTCAAGATTCGGACCAGAATTTAAATGCTAATTTAGCAAAAGCCTATGATGATGGATTTTCTTCTGTTTCAGATGCATTTCTTGATTTACCTTCTACTTTAAATGGGCTTGAAAATCTTTTTAATACACCAAATCTTTCTTATAATTCTGTTAGTCGTTATGGGCAAATTGCGACTGATTATATAAATCAAGCTAATAATTTATATTATCAAGCTAATAAAGCATTTGAAAAAAATAATAATGATTTTAGATTATTAGATCGTAATTCTTCAAAAGCAGACATAGAATCAATTATAAATGAGACATATCAGACGACTAAAATTTTATCTGACGCCATAAAAAGTATGAAAAATCTTGTAGATTATTTAATCGAAAATTCAAATAGTTCTTCAGATTTTAATACTACTTCAACTACTCTTTATAATTATAGTAATACCATGAGTGGTCATCTTTCAAGTCTTTTATCAGCGCAAAATAGTATAAAAAATTATAAAGATTCTTTTTCTAATGCGAGTTTAGATATTAGAGGTTCAGAGCTTTCTCTAAAACAGAAACAAAATGCCTTGCAAGATGCAAAAGACAAGTTGTCTGATTATTATATTCGTGCGCCTTTCAGTGGTGTTATGGCTAGTGTTCCAGTCAATGTTGGAGAAGATGCTAGTTCTGGAACTGTTTTAGGAACAATCATTACTTCCAAAAAATTAGCTACTATTTCACTTAACGAAGTAGATGTGGCTAAAGTAAAATTACAACAAAAGGCAACTTTAACATTTGATGCTATCCCAGATTTAACTATCTCTGGAGAAGTTGCAGAAATAGATTCAATTGGCACAGTGTCTCAAGGTGTTGTAAATTATGATGTAAAGATAAGTTTTGATACCCAAGATGATAGAGTAAAATCTGGGATGAGTGTAGCTGCTAGTATTATAACCAATATGGTTCAAGATGTAGTTATAGTGCCAAATAGTGCTGTCAAAACAGCTAGCGATGGAACTAGCTATGTGCAAGCATTTGATGCTTCAGTTACTGGAGCAGTATCTGGGAATTCACAGATTTTTAGTTCAGCTTTAATTCCTGGACAGATACCTATTGAAACTGGTTTAGCGGATGATACTTCTATACAAATTATTTCAGGACTAAAGGAAGGGGATGTAATTGTTATAAAATCTGTTGCTGGTACCACTACTGCTAAGACTACTCCGAGTATTTTAAATGCTGTTGGTGGTAGTGCAGCAAACAGAGGAGGTGCTGGAGGGGCAAGACTTGGGAATTAATTAATCTATTTTGTGATTGAAATTAAAGATATTACAAAAACATATAATACAGGAGGAGAACCATTTCAGGCTGTTAGAGGTGTAACTTTTACTATTAAAGATGGTGAATTTGTTGCAATTATGGGGCCTTCTGGTTCTGGAAAATCTACCTTAATGCATATTTTGGGAGCCCTAGATAGTCCTAGTTCTGGTACTTATTTTCTAGACGGCAAAGATGTTTCTACTCTTTCTGATGATGAGTTAGCAAATATTCGTAGAGAAAAAGTTGGTTTTGTTTTTCAATCTTTTAATCTTCTTCCACGTGCTACTGTAATTCGTAATGTTAGTTTACCGTTAGTGTATGAAGGAATTCACGACGGAGAGAGAATTAAACGTGCGAAAGATGCACTTTTAGCTAGTGGTCTTGATGAAATATATTTTTCTCATAGATCAAATCAGCTTTCTGGTGGACAAATTCAACGTGTAGCAATTGCTAGAGCATTGGTAAATAATCCGACTCTTATTTTAGCTGATGAACCGACTGGAAACTTGGATACTAAAACAGGAGAAATTGTTCTAAATACTTTTCAAAAATTAAATAAAGAACAAGGCAGGACTATTATATTAATTACACACGAACAAGAAGTGGCAGAACATGCAGATCGTATTATCACTATTCGTGACGGGGTTATTACTAGCGATAGCGGAGAACATATTAAAAGGGGAGTCAATAAATAATTTTTATGAAAACTAGAGATATATTAGAAGAAACATTTATGGCGCTTTCAAGTAATAAAATCCGATCTGGATTAACTATGCTTGGTATTGTTATTGGTATTGGTTCTGTTATTGCCATGACAGCTATCGGAACAGGTGCCCAAAATTCTATATCGGCAAGCATAGAATCAATCGGAGCCAATTTAGTTATTGTTATGCCTGGAGCTCAACGTTCTTTTGGTGGACCTAGTGCTGGACGTGGGGGAGCACAAAGTCTTACAGTTGAAGATGCTGATGCAATCACATCTCAAGTTTCTGGAGTTTTGTCTGTAGTTCGAGAAGTGTCTTCTCGTAAACAAGTAGTTGCTACTGGTACGAACACAAATACTAATATTACCGGAACAGAACCTTCATATATGACAGTTCGTAATGTTTCTGTTGATGATGGAGTATTTTTATCGGCTAATAATGTATCTAGTGGAGCGAAGGTTGCTGTACTTGGACCGACTACTAGAGATGATTTATTTGGAGTTGGGGCAACTGATGCAGTTGGCAAAAAAATACGCATAAATGGTAGTGAATATAAAGTTATTGGTATAACCAAAACAAAAGGAGGTTCTGGTTTCACTAATAGTGATGATGCAATTTATATTCCTTACACTACAGCTCAAAGATATATTTCAGGAAATAAATATTTAAGTGAAATTGATATTTCTGCAACAAGTTCTGATGTATCAACTCAAGTACAAGCTGATGTGACTACTTTACTTTTATCTCGTCATAACATTACTGATCCAACTAAAGCTGATTTTAATACAATGAATCAAGCGGATATTATTGCTACAGCTTCTTCTGTTTTAGGTACCTTTACTACTTTACTGGCGGCCATTGCTGGTATTTCGCTTTTAGTTGGAGGTATTGGGATTATGAACATGATGCTAACAACAGTAACTGAAAGAACTCGTGAAATTGGTTTAAGAAAAGCTGTTGGAGCTAAACGCAGAGATATAAATAAGCAATTTTTGATTGAAGCTATAGTTCTAACATTTATAGGAGGGATCGTTGGCGTACTGCTTGGTTGGGGTATATCGGTGGGCCTGAGCTCGCTTGGTATATTACAGGCGCAGGTTTCTCTGTCGTCAGTGATGCTTGCCTTTGGAGTGTCAGCTTTGATTGGAATTGTTTTTGGTTATTATCCAGCTCAACGTGCATCTAAATTAAATCCTATAGATGCCTTGAGATATGAATAAATTTAAAAGTCGTTATTAATAATTAACAAAAAATATAATTATATGAAAAATAAAAAAAATATTATTTTAGTGGTATGTTTTGTAGTTGTCGCTTTGATTTCTTTTTATGCGGGTAGTAAATTTGCTGGCGTAAAAAATACAGCACAGCAGAACTCTGGCGGTTTTGTTCGTGGTGGAACAACAAATGGCGCACCTCGAGGGATGAGAAGTGGTGGTTTTGTTAATGGTCAAATTCTTTCTAAGGATGCAAATAGTATTACTGTACAACTTAGCTCTTTTGGTCAAAGTAGTGGGGCTACACAGGTTCAACAAGGTTCTAAAATAGTTTTTTATACAAATAAGACGAGTGTTATGAAAACTACCGATGGGACTTTAGATGATTTAGTTATTGGAAAAAATATAAGCGTTACAGGTGCAGCTAATCCGGATGGTAGTGTGAATGCAGAGTCTATTCAAATTAGACCTGTTGTTCCTACTAAACCACAACAGTAGATTTATCTAGCGTTTAGAGTTAGATAAATATCTTCCAAAGCCTTAACAGCATCGCCAGCGGCGATGTTGTTTTGATGATAGAGAATGTTTGTACAGTCTCCAGCAGCCCAAATCCCGGGAGTTTCTGTTTTACCTGTCCATGGATCTATTTTTATTTTATTTCCTTTATCAAGTGGAATTATGTCTTTTATAAAATCAGTGTTTGGAATTTGTCCTATTTCAACAAAAATTCCGGATACTTTTTGTTCTGTGTATTTTCCTGTAGTTTTGTCTTTGTAGATTATTCCTTCGACAAATTTATCTCCTTGTATTTCTAGAATATCTACATTTTTTACTATTTTTATTTTTGGATTTTTGGAAATTTTTTCAACAGTTATTTGGTCAGCTCGGAACGTATCACTTCTATTAATAATAGTAACTGAGTTGCAATAAGCTGCTAATTGAGCGGCACTTTCAAAAGCTGCATTACCACCACCAATAACTACTACATCCATATCAGAGAACATTGGGCCATCACAAGTAGCACAATAGGTGAGTCCTTTGTGTTCTAGTTTATCTGCGTTTTTGGCTTCAAGTTTTCTACGTCCACTGCCAGTAGCTATCAAAATTGTTTTTGTTTCGAATTCTTGATTTGATTCAGTTTTTACATTAAATAGTTCATCATTTTTAAAAATAGAAATAACTTTTTCACCTTCTTTGACTTCCAGTGTTTGCCCTTCCCCTGTGTTAGCTAAAACATGTTTTTTGAGATTTTGAGCAAGTTCTGCTCCACCAATAGAAGGGGAACCAATCCAATTAAAAATCTTTTCTGAAACGATAGATTGACCTCCGAATTCAGAGGTTATAAATAAGGTATTTAAACGTTTGCGAGAGGCATAGACAGAAGCTGCTGTTCCAGCTGGTCCACCCCCTATAATTATTAAATCGTAAATCATATTATTTTAGTATAACAAAAATCCCTTCCAGTAGGAAGAGATTTTTGTTATTTTTGATTACAATTTTTTATTATTATTTCTTCGGAGGAAGGCTGGGATGGCGCTCCAATCTTCACCGTCATCATCTATTATTATTTCTTCTATAATTTCAGGTTTCTTTTCTATTTTTTTAGGTGTTTCAGGAATGTTTGGGTTTTTGAGACTGTTGTGTATTTCTCTTCTTTCTGGTTGGACAGATTCTTCTCTTCTTGCTTGAGGTTTGTTTTCTGTTGCTAATGTTCCACTAAAAAGATTCTTTCTAGGTGCATCAGTAGGGAAACTTGTAGCAATAACTGTAACTTTTAGTTCTCCTTTTTTTAACTTATCATCACGAATTGTTCCAAAGATAACTTTTGCATCTTTATCTATTGATTCAGTAATTATTTTTGCAGCTTCTTGGATTTCATGGATTGTTATATCGTCTCCGCCAGAGATTGCAAAGAGTACACCCTTTGCACCATTTATTGAAACTTCTAGAAGAGGGGAATTGATTGCCATAAGAGCCGCTTTTTCTGCTCGTTTTTCACCAGAAGCTGAACCTATGCCCATAAGAGCTGAACCAGCATCGGACATAATAGCTTTAATGTCGGCGAAGTCTACGTTGATGATTCCAGGAGTAGTGATAAGGTCTGAGATACCTTCTACTGCTTGTCTTAATACATCATCACAAGTTGCGAAAGCATCTTTGAAATTGGTATTTTTATCAGCAAGCTGAAGCAATTTATCGTTTGGAATAATAATGATAGCATCGACTTCCTTGGCTAATTCTTCAAGTCCTTTTTCTGCTATTTTCATTCGGTGATTTCCTTCAAAGAAAAATGGCTTGGTGACGACAGCCACAGTCAATATGCCTTGTTCTCTGGCAGCTCTAGCTACGATAGGTGCCGCTCCAGTTCCAGTTCCTCCGCCCATTCCACAGGCGATAAAAACCATGTCAGATCCTTTGACTGTATCTTGAATTTCGGCTTTTGTTTCTTCTGCTGCTTTTTTACCTATCTCAGGGTTCATGCCAGCCCCGAGTCCTTTTGTGAGATTTTTCCCAATATGAATTTTCTTTTCGGCTAGAGAGTGGTGTAGATCTTGGGTGTCTGTATTCATACAAATAAACTCAACACTTTTTACTTTGTTCGTAATCATGTGGTTTAGAGCATTCTTTCCAGATCCTCCGACTCCGATGACTTTAATACGGGCGAAACTTTCTATAATTGGGTTTATTTTTGGCATGTATTTTTTTAGTTATTTTTAATAAAAGTTAATGTCTTATATAGGTTCTATAATAGCAGAAAATAAAAAAAAGCAAAGCCCATTTTTAGGCCTTGCTTTATCGTGATTTTATGGCATTAATTGTTTTACAATTGATTTTATCCAGTTTTTTATATCACCAAATACTCCTCCTTCTGTTTGTGTTTCACTATCTTGACTCGATACAACTAAACCAAGAACAACATAATAAGATGGATCACGAAGTTTTGTTTTTATGTTGCCAAAAAATTCTGTGGCTCCTACTTTGGATGGTAATTTTAGAGAATTTTTTGATAAACGTTCGAGTTCAGGAATATTTGCTCCACCTCCAATAAAAATTATTCCTGCAGGTAGTAATTCATTTCTTTTTATCTTCTTTAAATAGTTTTCTATTAGTTCAAAAATATCTGATAGGCGTGCTTCTATTATTTCGTCTAATTTTTTCTTTGAGTGGTCTTTTGGGAAATTACCAAGCTTTAAAGATTCTGCTTCTTGAAGTGGAATCTTTAAGCCCAAAGCAATGTCGTTGGTAATATCCGAGGAACCTATTGAAAATGTTCGAAGTGACATAAGTGATCCATTTTCAAATACTGTTATGGAAACTGTCTCAGAGCCGATGTTTACCATCCCACAGCCTACTATTTTCTGCCTTTCGGTTAAAGCTATGTTACTAGCAGCGACAGGGGAAGCAATGACATCTATTGTTTCTATTTCAGCTTCAGATATGACATTTAAGAGATCTTCTAGGTGTTGGCTAGAATAAGTAATAAAGAGAGTTCGGACCTCTAGCTTATTTCCAAACATACCTTCTATCCTACCTAGTACATCCCTACCATCTAGTTTAAAAGAAATAGGGAAAGTATGGATGATTTTTTTATTGTTTAAATTTATATTATTTTCACTGTCTTCTACTGCCTTCTTAATGTCTAAGTTGGTGACTTCACTATTTGCTTTAGAGATGATTGTTGAACCGAGTCCTATTTCTGAATGTAAGGTTGTCCCGTTGATTGAAATGAATGCACGTTTGATTTTTATTCCAGAATTTTTTTCTGCTATTGATACTGCATTTTTTACAGAATTTACAGCGTCGATTTGATTGACTACATATCCATGTCTTACGCCTTTAGTTTCGCTTTCTCCAATACCAATTATTTTAGGATTTTTTTCTCCTTTAAAAAATTCTCCAACGATTACTTTGGTTTTAGTGGAGCCTATGTCTATTCCAATGGAAATATTTCTTATCATATTTTTTCTCTAATACTTCCATTCTACTACTATGTTCCATTCCTTTCAAATGCAACATTCCGTGGATAACTAAAAATTGCAATAATTCTCCATAAGTTCTTCCAAATTTCTTTAATTGCGTTTTTACTACCATCGGGCAGATTAAGATTTCTCCTTCCTTTTTAGATAAAGTAAAAGATAAAATATTTGTAGCTTTGTCTATGTTTCTATATTCTTTATTTAATTTTTTCATTTTTTCTTTACTTATGAAAACTAAAGAAAACTCATAGTTTTTTCCTAAGATATCTTCTTTAATAGAAGAAAAAGGCAAATTAGGAATTTTGCCTTTTGTCTTGTTTGTGAGAGAAAAATTTTCCTGCATAGCTAGCTTATTTTGCCCAATTTGCGGAGTTTGTCGTTTTCTTTTCTTTTTATCATTCTCTTTAGAGCACTTTTCTTTACTTTAAGTTTAGATTCTTTTCTTTCGTTATATCTGGAACTTTTGACCTTTCTGATTATGTTAGATTCTTGAATCCTACGAGAAAAACGGCGCAATACACTTGCGTTATTTTCATTTGGGTTTTTCTTTACTTCTATTATTGTTTTTGCCATATAACTAATAGATTATCATAAATTTTATTTATAGCAAGTTTTTTCAGTTTACTTTTTTGTTAAAAAAGGTTAATATTTTGATTATGAATAAAGGAGATAATTATATAACAGAAGAAAAGAAAAAAATGTTGGAGGCAGAACTAGAGGATTTACAGGGTCCAAAGCGCAGAGAAATTTTAGAAATTTTGGAATATGCCAAGTCTTTGGGGGATCTTTCAGAAAATGCTGAATATCACAATGCTCGCGAGGATCAAGGAAAGCTCGAAGAAAGAATTAAAAAAATTGAACTAATATTAAGGTCTTCCAAGATTGCTTCTGGTGGTGGCGGAGATATAATTGAAATTGGCTCTAAGGTTGTAGTAGAAAAAGAGGGAACCAAAGAAGAAAAGAAATTTCAAATAGTTGGTTCTGAAGAATCAGATATGGCTAAAGGTAAGATTTCTAATAGATCACCATTTGGTGGAGCTTTGTTTGGAAAGAAAAAAGGAGATTCTATTTCCTTTCAAACACCAAACGGGGTAGTTAATTATAAAATCACGAGTGTTTCTTAATACCGCTTTAGCGGAATAAAATAAAAATGTCTTCAATTGATGAAATTAGGGATATAAGAATAAAAAAATTAGAAATCTTAAAAGAGAGAGGTATTAATCCCTACCCAGCTACTTGCAAGAGAGAATTTTCTATAAAAGAAGTTTTAGAATCTTTTGATGATTTAGAAAAATCTAAAGAAGAAAAATGGATTTCTGGAAGAATCATGTCTCTTAGGGGGCAGGGAGCAATTATTTTTATTACACTCAATGATGGTACTGGTAATTTCCAAGCATTACTTAAAAAGGATGTTATGGATGCTTCTACCTTTGATCTATTTAATGAAGTTGTAGACATTGGAGATTTTATAGAAGTAAAAGGTAGTTTTTTTATAACAAAGAGAGGAGAAAAGACGATAGAAGTAAAAGAATGGACAATGCTCTCTAAGAGTTTATTACCACTACCGGAAAAATGGCATGGTTTGCAAGATATTGAAGAAAGATTTCGAAAGCGATATTTAGATATTTTAATGAGCCCTGAAATAAAAGATCTTTTTGAAAAGAAAACAAAATTTTGGGACACTACCAGAAGTTTTTTGAAAGAAAAAGGATTTTTAGAAGTTGAAACTCCTACTTTAGAAATCACAACAGGGGGAGCAGAAGCCCGTCCTTTTAAGACATATCACAATGACTTTGACATAGATGTTTTTATGAGAATCTCAGTTGGAGAACTTTGGCAGAAAAGATTAATGGCAGCTGGTTTTTCTAGGACTTTTGAAATAGGCAGAGTTTATAGAAATGAGGGTTCTAGTAGTGAGCATGTGCAAGAGTTTACCAACATGGAATTTTATGCAGCTTATATGAATTTAGACGAAGGTAAAAAATTGGTTAGAGATTTATATATAAAAATTGCAAAAGATGTTTTTGGAAAAACAGATTTTGAAACAAGAGGACATAGATTTGATTTAGCTTCAGAGTGGAAGGAGATAGATTATGTAGAGGAAGTAAAAAAACAAACTGGGGTAAATGTCCTAGAAGACGGAGAAGAAAAAATGGAAGAGGCTCTCGTGAGATTAAATGTAAAGTTTGAAGGAAAAAACAAAGAGAGGATGACTGATTCTCTTTGGAAGTATTGTAGAAAAAATATTTCTGGTCCAGCTTATTTGATAAATCATCCAAAGCTTGTAGCTCCGCTTTCTAAAGAGCATGCCGAAGACAATCGAAAGACTGAAATGTTTCAAGTTATTATTGCTGGCAGTGAAATAGGCAGAGCACATGCAGAATTAAATGATCCAATAGATCAAAAGAAAAGATTTGATGATCAAAATAAATTAATTGAAGGAGGGGACGAGGAAGCTATGATGCCTGACTTTGAATTCGTAGAAATGCTTGAGCATGGCATGCCACCTAATTTCGGTTTTGGTTTTGGGGAGAGATTTTTTGCTTTCCTTGCAGATAAACCCATTCGTGAAGTTCAATTGTTTCCTCTAATGAAACCTAAAAAAGAAGAATAATAAAAAAGGCCTGTATAGATTATATCTACACAGGCCTTTTGTTTATTGTACTACTCTAGAAGCAACAGCTTCCATTTTTTCTAGACGATTTTTTTCATCTAGTAATTTTTTCATCTGATATCTTCTCTTTCTAAGAGGTGTCCACCATTTTCTTAGTCTAGCGATATCATCTTTATCTAGACCAAGACTTTCAGGTGTTGGTTTCTTTTTCGTAGTGTCTTCTACTGGTACGGGGAGGATTTTTTTTGTTTTTCTTGCTTTAGCTTTTCTTGTTAAAACAAAAAGCATTATTATTGCCCCTAAAATGAGCACAGAAGTTACAGCAAACATCATAGGTCCTCCAGGAAAGTTTTTTATGAAGTTCCAGAGTTGGTCGGTTACATTTTTTAGGTTTTCCATGTGCGTTTCCTCTTTCTTTTTTAGTTTTTATTTTAACCGTAAAAATTATTTTCTACACATCCATTGAAGGGTAACTCTAGTTTTTGTCCAGTTTCTTTTAGTTTTTGGCACATTAATTCGTACCCATTTTTTAATTTTATTAAGTTGTTATCAATAAATAAATACGCACCTTCTTCTAATCCCAGTTTACTTTTTGACTGGTCTTTTGATAGGTTGTCGTCTTCTATTGTTTTAGACATGAATACCTCCTTTTTTATGTTTAGTTTATATAGTTTTTTCAATGTTTTATTCTATTTAGAATATGCCACAAAAATCTAAGAATTACAAGGGGCTAGCCTAAAGTTATCCACAATAGGGGATTTGTTTGTGTTATGTAAGTGGTTTATAATATATATCAAGTGGGAAAAAGTGGGAAAATTATAATTAACCTGTTTTTAATAATTCTATGCTTATCGGTGAATACATACATACAATAGACGAAAAAAACAGAGTTTCTCTGCCTTTCAAGTTTCGTAGAGAGATGGGTAAGAAAATTATCATTACTCCCGGTATAGACAATTGTTTGTTTGTTTTTACTTTAAAAGAGTGGGCCAAGGTTTCTAAAAGGCTTTCAGATTCTGACTCGGATTTATCTTTTTTAAAGAAGGACAAGAGAAGTTTCAATAGATACATGTTCGGTAGAGCTGTTGATGTTGACGTAGATTCTATTGGAAGAATTTTGGTACCAGATTTCTTGAAAGAAATAATCAAACCAACAGGCAAAGTAGCAGTCATCGGAGTTGGAGACAGAGTTGAAATTTGGAACGATAAAGTTTGGCAGAAGTGCAAAGAAGATGGAGAAAAGACGGCGGGAGATTTAGCAGAAAAGTTAGCTAGTGAGAAATAAGATGGAGAGCATTCACAAGACAGTTCTTTTAAATGAAACAATAGATGGTTTGAATTTGCCAGCCTCGCCGAGTCTAGGCGGGTCACAAGATAAATCAATTGTGGTAGATGGCACATTTGGTGGTGGAGGTCATTCGTTAGAAATCTTAAAAAGATATCCGAATGTAAAAGTTATTGCAATTGACCAAGACAAGGGTGCTTTTGAAAAAGCCAAAGATAAATTTGAAGATTTTAAGGGTAGGATTTCCTTTTTAAATATTAATTTTAGTAATTTAGATATTTTAGAGGAAAAAAAAGTTGATGGTATCGTTCTCGATCTTGGGTTGAGTTCAGACCAACTAGAAAATTCAGGTAGAGGTTTCTCCTTTAAAAAAGATGAGCCACTACTGATGACCATGAAAGAAAATCCTAATGAAGAAGATTTGACAGCTATGGATATTGTGAACAATTGGGGAGAGAAAAATTTAGCAGATATTATTTATGGTTATGGAGAGGAGAAATTTTCTAGACGCATAGCCAAAGGGATAGCGGATACTAGAGAAAAAATGGAAATAAAAACGACCTTTGATTTAGTGAAGATTATAGAGAATTCAGTTCCAGCAGGATATAAAAAGGGCAAGATACACTGTGCTACAAAAACTTTTCAAGCATTACGTATGGCAGTGAATGATGAATTGAATGTTTTAAAAACAGTATTAGAAAAAGGTTTCAATATTTTAAATAAGGGAGGAAGGATGTCAGTTATAAGTTTCCATAGTTTAGAAGATAGAATCGTTAAAAATTTTTATAGAGATAAGCAAAAAAACGGAGAAGCAAAATTAATAAATAAAAAACCAATTATAGCTAGTAGAGAAGAAGTTAAACAAAATAGTAGATCACGAAGCGCAAAATTAAGAGTCTTAAAAAAAATATGAAAACAATAGCAATAAAAATGAAGAACTACGCAACGAATGTAAATGTTGCAAATAATTATAATCCGGAGAGGAGAGTTTTAAATATTCTACTTATATCTTTAGGAGTATTAGCTTTTTGCTATGTGTTATTCTTAGGTAATATGATTTTTAATATTGTTGAACGTAGAGGTTTAGAGACGAATGCTAGAACTTTATCAAATGAAGTTGGTAATCTAGAGTCCGAATATTTTTCCGTTTCTAATAAAATTGATGTTAGTTTTGCAGAATCAATAGGATTTAAAGAAACAAAAGAAAAGCAATATGCAGTTCGTAAATCTATTGGTAGTATAAAACTTGCAAAAAATGAACTATAGTTTTTTTTCTAGAACCAAAGTTTTATCTATTTTTATACTACTTTTTATTTGTGTTTTAATCATCAAGCTTTTTTTAATACAGATAGTACACAGGAATTCATATTCAGAACAAGCGGATCACCAGTACGCTACACCATCTTCTAATATTTTCGAAAGAGGCACTATTTTCTTTGAGAGAAAAGACGGTCAGCTTGTTTCTGGTGCCGCACAGACATCAGGGTTTAAAATTGCTATCAATCCAGTTCAAATTACTGATATAGAAGGAGCTTACCAGAAATTATCCGCACAAATAACTATTGATCACGATGAATTTTTTACTAAAGCTAATAAAAAGCAAGATCCTTATGAAGAGGTTGCTTTGCATCTCACTAAAGAACAAGCTGATGCTATTTCTAAGGAAAAGATTCCTGGAGTTTATGTTTATAAAGAGAAATGGCGTTTTTATCCAGGAGACAACCTAGCTTCAAATGTTTTAGGTCTTGTCGGCTATAATGGCAATGAATTAAGTGGACAATACGGTCTTGAGAGAGAATATAATGATGAACTCTCAAGAGATAAAGATAGTTCTTATGTTAATTTTTTTGCTGAGGTTTTTTCTGACATAAATAAAACTTTATTCGTAAGTCAGGTAAAACACGGAGATATTGCTACTACCATAGAGCCGATTGTTCAGGGTTTTTTAGAAAAGAAAATTTCTGAAGTTAATGAAAAATATCAGACCGATTCTATCGGTGGAATAATAATGAATCCACAAGATGGTTCTATTTATGCTATGGCTACAAAGCCAGACTTTAATCCAAATGATTTTTCAAAAATAAAAGACACCCATGATTTTTCAAATCCTTTTGTGGAAAATGTTTTTGAGTTTGGTTCAGTGGTCAAGCCATTGGTAATGGCCGGAGCACTCGATGCTGGAGTGGTGACGGCTGATACAAAATACAATGACAAAGGAATGGTAGTGGTTGATAAAAAAGAAATATATAACTTTGATAAAAAAGGACGTGGACCAGGAACTACAATGCAAGACGTTTTGAATCAATCTTTAAACACAGGAATGGTTTTCGTTTATCAGCAATTGGGTAAAGAAAAAATGCGTGATTATATGCTCGGTTATGGTATAAAAGAAAAAACAGGGATTGACTTACCGAATGAAACAAAGGGTTTGATTTCAAATATTTTAACTAGTCCTCGCGATATAGAATATGCCAATGCAGCTTTCGGGCAAGGTATAGCTTTGACTCCAGTCGAGCTAGTTCGAGCATTAGCATCTTTGTCTAATGGTGGAAATTTAGTTGTGCCACATTTTGTAAAATCAATTAAATATGATGATGGAAGTGAAAAAGTTATTACTTACCCAACTGTTCGAACAAAAATTTCTGAAAAAACTTCTGATGAAATAACTCGCATGTTGGTGACAGTCATGGATAAATCTCTTAAAAATGGTGCAGCTAAAATGGAACATTATAGTATTGCAGTAAAAACTGGGACAGCGCAAGTTGCCAATCCAAACGGAGGAGGATATTATGAAGATAGGCATACTCATTCTTTCTTTGGTTATTTTCCTGCTTATGATCCGAAGTTTATCGTTTTTCTTTATGCAGTAAATCCAAAAGGTGTGCCTTACGCATCTCAAACATGGGCTGATCCATTTTTAGATATAACAAAATTTTTACTTAATTATTACGAGGTTCCACCAGATAGATGATTTATCAAAATCATTTTAAATATAAATATGAAAAATAATTTTAAAAAAATAATATCTTACATTTTACAAATAGAATCTCGTTTGATTCTTTGGAAATATAAACCAAAAATCTTAGCTATTACTGGATCTGTCGGTAAAACTTCAACCAAGGACGCTATTTATTCTGTCATCTCTGGTATTTCATATGTTCGAAAAAGTGAAAAAAGTTACAACAGTGAGATTGGTTTACCTTTGACTATCTTAGGGTGTCCCAATGGATGGAATAACCCATATATATGGCTAGGAAACGTTCTAAAAGGCTTGTGGCTCTTCGTATGGCCCCATAAATACCCAAAGTGGCTTGTGCTAGAAGTTGGTATTGGAAAACCAGGGGATATGAAGAAAACAGCTTCTTGGCTTAAAACGGATGTTGTTATTATTACTGCCATAGGTGAGACTCCATCACATATAGAATTTTTTAAATCTAGGGATCACTTAATAGAAGAAAAAAGTAAATTGATTAAAACTTTAAAAAAGGACGGGTTACTAGTATTAAATGCTGATGATGAATCTGTGTTAGGAATGAAGGCTAAAAGTAAAAACAGAACTATAACTTATGGTTTCAAAGAAGGCGCAGATGTATTGGCTTCCGGAGATAATATTTTTTATGAAGATGATGGCCAGCCGAAGGGAATTATTTTTAGAGTTGATCATAATGGGAGTAGCTTACCAGTAGTCATCGAAGGAGTTTTTGGTAGGAATCATGTTTATGCTTCTTTGGCTTCGTTGGCTTTCTCTTATGGTGAAAAATTAAACATGTTGAATGCCGTGAATATGTTGAAAGATTATGAGGTTCCACCTGGAAGAATGCGTTTATTGAAAGGAATAAATAATTCTTTGATAATTGATGATACATACAATTCTTCGCCTTTTGCTTGTCAGTCTGGTTTGAAAACTTTGGGAGAGATAAAAAATAAAGGTAAAAAGATTGCTGTGCTTGGTGATATGTTGGAACTTGGTAAACACACAGAAGAAGCACATAGGAATATTGGAAAATTTGCAAAAGAAATCGTAGATATTCTTGTTGTAGTCGGTTCTAGGGCTAAGACTATTAAAGAGGGCGCACTAGAAGCTGGAATGAATTCTAAAAATATCTTTGAATTTAATAATTCTCGCGAAGCAGGAGAATTTTTGAAAACATTAGTAAAGAAGAATGATTTACTTTTTATAAAAGGTTCACAAGGTGTGCGCATGGAGAGGGCAGTAGAAGCTATTCTTTTAGATCAAGAAAATAAAGCTAATCTTTTAGTTCGTCATGATGCTGAGTGGATTTTAAAGGAATAAAATAAATCTTTCAAAAACACCTTTGACAGGTGCGTTTTCAAGTTGCCAAATTTTACTTTTTTAGGGATATTATGATAGTATTCTTTTGTAGTGCTTTTTGAAAAAAAATAAATAAAAAAAATATAAAAACAAGGAGGTAAAATGTTTTCTAAAAAATTAAAAATTAATGGCTTAGAGCCTAAAATACCAATTATCCAAGGAGGAATGGGAGTAGGTATATCAATGAGCGGTTTGGCAGCAGCGGTTGCAAATGAAGGAGGAATCGGAGTTATTGCCACAGCCGGTATAGGCTATGCAGAAAATGATTTTTATTCCGATTATAGAGAAGCAAATAAAAGAGCTTTACGTGTTGAAATTCGTAAAGCTAAATCACTAACCAAGGGAATTCTTGGTGTAAATGTTATGGTTGCTCTTACTAATTATCAGGAATTAATAGAGGTTTCAGTAGAAGAAAAAATTGATATTATTTTTTCTGGAGCTGGACTTCCTTTAAACCTTCCAGAGTTTGTAGTGAAAAAAAATTCTTCAACTAGATTAGTGCCTATTGTATCTTCGGCAAAAGCAATCAATCTTATTACTAAGAGGTGGATTGAAAAATATGGTTATGTTCCGGATGCTGTTGTTGTGGAAGGACCTAAGGCCGGTGGGCATCTTGGTTTCAAGCGTGAGAATCTCGACAATGAGGATTTTAAATTAGAGAATTTAGTTAAAGAAGTTGTTGAGATTATAAAACCTATTGAAGAATCAACTGGCAGAAGTATTCCAGTTATTGCTGCTGGTGGTATTTATACTGGCGGGGATATTTATGAAATTCTATCAAGAGGAGCTTCAGGTGTTCAAATGGCAACACGCTTTGTTGCAACTACAGAATGTGATGCTTCCACTGCTTTTAAGGAAGCTTTTATTAATTCTGTTGCAGGGGACATGGAGATTATCAATAGTCCAGTTGGTATGCCTGGGAGAGCACTAAGAAATGAATTTATCGATGCGATACAAGCCGGACAAAAGAAACCATTTAATTGTCCTTATCATTGTATTAGGTCGTGTGATTACAAGAATGCACCTTTTTGTATTGCTCTAGCTTTAATTAATGCTAAGAAGGGAAATTTTCGTCACGGTTTTGCATTTGCGGGTGTAAATGCATATCGTATCGAAAAGATTATTAGCGTTAAAGAATTGTTCGAAGATATTTTGGCTGAATATAATAAGGCTAAAATATAGTAATTATTTACTTGCTTGATAAAATAAGCGAAATGAAACCTTTTTGAAGATTAACTCAAAAAGGTTTTTTTATTTGTATTTATTGACGAAATTACTATTCTATGATAAAATATAGTTAGAAAAAAGAACATTCAAAAATATAAACTAATATTTATAATATGGAAACAGGTACAAGTGTCATTGAACATTCAAAGGGGAACTTTACCAAAGAAGAAATCAAGGGTTATAAAATCGGGTTTGTGGGTTGTATTCTTTTACAAATCTCGCCTATTTGTTGTAGCTTTTTCGGAGACTTCTTTGCTCTTATCCCTTTCACTGCTTCATTATTCTTTTTATTTTTTGCTTGGCGTTTATTACGCGAAAAACCAAAAAAATCAGTATTCATTTTTAAACAAAACATTTAAGGAGAAAAAACATGCCCAAAAAAGAATCAAAAAGATTGAGAAATAAACGTGCTATCATTCTTGATGATAAAGAACTTATGGAACTTTGTAATTCCAAAGACCCATTCATTGGAAACAATAAAAGTTTGCCAAAACTTAAAACAAAAAAGGAAATGGTAGAAATAGCCAAAATTCTTTTAAGTAAAGTTGATAATTTATAACAATAAAAGGGAACCACCGGTTCCCTTTTTTATATGGTTTGTTTTTAATAGATATTTGTGGTATTTTGTGTAAATAATTGTCAGTGAATATTCACCCTTAAAAATATAAATATGGAAGAAAACTTAAACCCTAGCCAATTAGAAATTCTTAAAGAAGTTTCTAAAATATTCAATGAAATCATTGGAACAAAACCAGAAAAACAAATTGGATTCAACTCAAGAGTTAAAAATAACCCTTCTTTAGACACATTAGAAATAGCTGGTAATTTTTTTGAATCAAGGCTGGTTAATGATCTAGCCTTAGGTTCCTTAGAGAGGATGGAGGTTATAATTGAAATTGAGAAAAAATACAGGATCGATATTCCAGATGATAAATTTGAAGAATTCAGAACAGTAGGCGACATTGTTCTTTTTGTTGAAAAAACAAAGAAATAAAAAGGTAATTAGTAATTTAATTTTCAAACCATGGAAAAAATCCATGGTTTTTATTTTGTGACTCTACAGGGAATCGAACCCTGATTCCATCCTTGAGAAGGATGTGTCCTAACCGTTAGACGATAGAGCCGTGTTAAAAATATAACATTTTTTTTATAAAAAAGAAAAAAACTAGCGCGTACTTTTGGTACGCGCTTTTTGTTTTGTTTGTTAATAATTAATAAAATAATTAATGAACGGATTTGTTTGAGAAAGTTTTCGAACATTCCGCCTCCACAGCTCTTGTAGCCTGGGGCGTATTTTTAAGTCTTGCTTCTGGAATGAAAGCCCCTGTTATGGCGCAGATTCCATAAGTTTTATTCTCAATTCTTATTAAGGCATTCTTGTAATCCTCTATTAACTTTAATTGTTTTGTTTCTAGAGTATTGTTTTTTTCTTTTTCATGAACAGTTGCTCCTGCTATTTCTGGCTTAAAAGTTGGAGATGTGTCATCGGTTCCATTTTCATTGCCGAGATTTTGTTTAAATATTTTTAAATTATTTTCGGCTTCTACCTTTTTTTGTAAGATGATTTCCTTGAATTCCTTCAATTTTTCATCAGAATAACGTAAAGGAGGTTTTTTTACCTCTTCTGTTTGCTTGTTAAGCTTTTTTTTCATGTCCGTCTTAATTAAGTTAAACAATTTATTTTATTAATTTGAAAGGTACTTTCTCAATTTTTATTATAGATGAAAAAGTATGTAATGTCAAATTTTAGTCTTCAATTTTTGGCTTTTCTAACTCAAGATTAGAAAGTTCTGGCGAGGTGCCAGCTATACGCAAAACATCTTTGTCTATTTTTTTTAGTTCTTTATTAGAAGTATTGTAATGGTTTACTACGGTACCTAATGCATTACCGAGCTTTGAATGATATTCGTCATAGGATTTTAAGTGTTTACCTAGATCTTCAACTTTTTTGATTATTTCTTTGGCTGATTCTTCGATTTGCATTGCTTTTAATCCTTGTAAAACTGTTTGCAAATATGCCAAAAAAGATGTTGGAGAGGTGATTATGACTTTGTATTTTCCAGCTGCTCGTTGAATTAAGTTTTCTGCACTTTCATCTATGGATCCGACTTTGTTTATAAGTAAATCATAATAAATGGCTTCGTGCGGAATAAACATAAAAGCGAAATCCGTGGTGCCTTTTGTGGGTTGAATATATTTTGAAGTTTCAGTGATACGATTTTTTAAATCATTTATAAAAACTGTTTCTAGTCTTTTTTTATCAGCTGGGTTTTGCTCCTCAACCATTCTGTTGTAATTTTCCAAAGAAAATTTTGAATCTATTGGGATTATTTTATCTTTGACGAAAACTACAGCATCTACAATATTTCCATCAGGGAAAGCATATTGCATTTGGTAGCTTCCTGGAGGAAGGACATTTTTTAAAACTGTTTCTAAATAATATTCTCCCAAGATTCCGCGTTGTTTCGGATTTTTTAAAATATCTTGCAGGCTCTGGAGTTGGTCGGCGAAAGAAATTACTTGTTTGTTTGTCTCATCTAACCGGGTTAGTTTTTCTGTCACATCGCGAATTATTTTATTCGATTCAGAAGAATGGAATTTTAAACTATCATTCATTTGTCTGTGTGATTCACCTATTTTACTATCTACTGTTCTGGATAATTCGTTTAATTGAGTGAGGATAAGATTAAGACCTGTGTCATTTTTACCCTCATTTTCTTTTTTCTTTCCAAGTAAAAAATAAGCGAGTATGCCCCCTACTAAAATTCCTATAATTATCCATTCAATATTTTGCATATATCTATTTTAACAGATTTAAATATTTTTACACATTTTGATTTTAGTTGACTCGATGCTAGTATGTATCTGTAAAATTCATTGAAAATTTAAACACCGTAGGTCTCCGGACCGAGAAAATATACATCTTATGTTAGAAACATTATTAGAAACAAAATTTATCGTGATGTTTACTTTTTATGTAATTGCTTTTTTAGCTCTGGCTTATATGCTAGGGTATTTTGATAAAAAATCAGCAACTCAAAAGCTTGAATGACACTCAAATGTCATTACACTGCCTGGCATTTCTTCGGAAGAGCCAGGCAGTTTTTATTTGTTTAAATAGTGTTTTAAAGTATAGATCCAATCTTCGTCATCCCCGCCATCTTTTTCTTTAGTGTCTAAAAACCATTTTAAATAGCCTGGATCTATTTTGGCTACATCTTCCACTGTTTTACCATTGTGTTTACCAAAAGAGAATGAATACATCAGTGATGGTCTAGAAGATACTTCAATCATATGTTGTAAAGTTTCTTCGTCACTAAATTTGTTTTCTTCTTTTATTTTGTTAAAAAGTCTTTCAAATAATTTTTCTAGTACCAGCACATCACCTAGTGCATCATGAGCGATAGCTTCTATTTCTATATTTAAGTAATAGCGCAAAAATTGTAGTTTGTGTTGGGGAATTTTGTTTTCTTTATCTAAAGCTCGAGCGACACGCAAAGTGCAAATAACGTTTTTAGGGTGTATATTTTCTTTTTGGATTATAGCTATATCAAATTTTGCATTATGAGCAACGACAATGGAATTTTCGTCTTCAAAAAGTTCTTTTATTTTTTTATATTCTGTACTTTCTTTAAAGCTTGGTTTGTCTGCTACCATTTTATTAGTGATATGGTGTACAGAAGAGGCCTCTGGTGGAATCTTTATTTCGGGTTTGTATAATTCGGAAAAAGTTTCACCTGCCTCGACGGCAGACGGGTCACCAGTTTTGTAAGCTAGCTGGCATAAAAAATCAGTGCTATTCACGCCAGTAGTTTCGGTATCAAAGAAAATAATTTTTTTCATAGTGCTATTTTAACATATTTTGATATAATAGAGCTATGTTACATGAACAAATAAAAAATAATGTTAAAGAAGCAATGTTGGCAAAAGATAGCGTAAAACTCGAGACATATCGAGGAATGCTGGCAGCTTTTACTAATGATTTAGTGGCTAAAGGTAAAAAACCAAATGAAATTTTAACTGACGAAGAAGCTGTTGCTGTCATCACTCGTATGGCAAAACAGAGAAAGGATTCTATTGAACAATTTAAAAAAGGTAATAGAGAAGATTTAGTAAAAGAAGAAGAAGCTCAATTAGCAATACTCGAAACCTATTTACCAAAATTGATGGAAAAAGGAGAAGTTGAAAAAATTGCTCAAGTTAAAAAAGAAGAGCTTGGTATAACTGACGCGACAAAAAAGGGGATGTTGATGTCAGCTCTCATGAAAGATTTGAAAGGTAAAGCTGATGGCACTTTGGTAAAAGAGGTCGTAGATGCATTATTTTAAGATTTTTATATAGGAATGCATACAATAAACCTTTTGATTAGATTAGTGGAACATTATCAGGCTGTAGTGTACGCCTTGATTTTTGTTGGCTTAATTTTTGAAGGTGAATTTACTTTAATTTCTACTGGAGTATTGATTCATCTTGGAGTTTTGAATTTACCACTTACTTTGATTTTAATATTGTTGGGGAGTTTGACCAAGACTTTTTACTGTTATTATCTAGGAAAATTAATTTATGAAAAATGGAATCATCTCAAATTTTTGAAGTATATTGAAAAACGGGTAAATTATTTTTTCCCTCATTTCCAAAGAAAACCATTTTGGTCAATTTTTATTTCTAAATTTATAATGTGGCTTAATTTTTCAACGATCGTCTTTTCTGGATATTCTAGAATAAATTTTAAAACTTACTTAAAGGCTGAGATTTTTTCTACTATTATTTGGGCTCCGCTTCTATTAATGCTCGGATCATTCTTTAGTTTTGCCGCATTAAATATAAGTCACGAAGTTTGGAGATATTCTTTAATTGTAGTACTCTTCATAATCGGCTTTATTTTATTGGATAAAATCATTGCTTGGATTTATGAATTTTTTGAAGAATTTTATGATATTGAATAAGAGAAAACTTTTAGTAACTCATGACGGTTCATTCCATGCGGATGATGTTTTTGCTTGTGCGACCCTTTGTATTTTATTAGAAAGGAAGAACTTAAGATTTAAGATTGCTCGTACTCGGGATGAGGAAATAATAAAAAAGGGTGATTACGTTTTTGACGTCGGTGGTATTTATAATCCTGAAATAAATAGATTCGACCATCATCAAAAAGGTGGAGCAGGAAAACACGAATCTGGGATTGAATATTCTTCTTTTGGTTTAGTTTGGAAGAAATTTGGAGCAGAGCTTGCTGGCTCAGCCAGTGTTGCTAAAAGAGTCGATGAACATCTTGCGCAACCAATTGATGCTATTGATAATGGAATAAGTGTTTGCACACCTAAAATATCTGGTGTTTTTCCATACGACATTTCTTATATCGTCTCTATGTTTAACCCGAGTTTTAAAAATGAAGATTCTGACCCATATGAAAACTTTATTAAGATACTTCCTTTCGCAAAAAATATTATTTTAAATGAAATAGAAAAATCTAAAGATCAAGAGTATATAGAAAAATATGTTGCTGATGCTGTTTCAAAAAAAGATAAAGATTCAAAAATTTTGATTTTAGATGAATATGTTCCAAGAGTAGAAATAAATATTCAAGCTGTAAATTATAAAGATATTTTATATGTAGTAGTTCCAGCCAATAAAAAATTGGAATCATGGAAACTATTAGCTGTGCCAAATAGTATTAATTCGTTTGAAAATAGGAAAAATCTGCCAACGGCTTGGGCTGGTCTAAAAGATGAAGAACTGCAAAAGGTTTCTGGAGTAGCAGATGCGATATTTTGCCACAGGGGACTTTTTTTGGCTGGAGCCAAATCAAAAGAGGGGGCTATCAAATTAGCTCAAATTGCTGTAGAATCATAATTAATGGCTTTTATAGATGAAATCAAAATACATGCAGAGGCAGGACGCGGTGGAGACGGCGTTGTTCGTTGGCGTCATGAAAAATTTATAGAAAGAGGAGGACCAGCCGGTGGAGATGGAGGACGCGGTGGGGATTTCTATGTTATAGCAGTCCGTGATTTAAACATCCTTTCAAAATATAAGGCTAAAAAAGAGTTTGAAGCCGGACGCGGAGAAGATGGCGGAAATAAAAGTCTGCATGGTAAAAATGGTGAAGATTTCTTGTTAGAATTGCCGATTGGTTCAGTCGTTACAAATTTAATCACAGATGAGAGATGGCAATTACTTGAAGCAGGTCAAAAAGAATTGGTTTTAAAAGGTGGCTATGGTGGTTTTGGAAATGAACATTTTAAAAGTTCCACCAATACAACTCCACAAGACTGGCGTCCTGGGCAAGATGGAGAGAAGGGTGATTTTCGTATTGAATTAGAACTTTTCGCAGATATTGGATTAGTTGGTCTTCCAAGTGCTGGAAAATCATCTCTATTGAATGGCTTAACAAATGCTGATGCGAAAGTAGGAGATTATGCTTTCACCACTCTTGATCCAAACTTAGGAGATTTTTATGGTTATGTTATCGCTGATTTGCCTGGGCTCATAGAAGGTGCTTCAGAAGGAAAAGGTTTAGGTATTAAATTTTTAAAACATACCAAGAGAACAAAGATGATCGCGCATCTTGTTTCTTTTGAAAATTTATCAAAAGGTACCACTGGTATGATGAAAGTTTATAAAGAGATTCGTAAGGAATTAGAAAAATATGACAAGAAAAATAACCTGGGTGAAGATGGCTTAGCTCAAAAAGAAGAGATAATTCTTTTGACAAAGACTGACGTAGTAGAAGATGAAAAAATCATAGAAAAGAAAAAGAAAGAATTTGAAAAGCTTGGTAAAAAAGTTTTTACACTTTCTCTTTATGATGATGCTTCAGTAAAGAAGTTCAAGGACGAATTATTTAAAATTTTAAAGAAAAAATAATTTATGAAAATTTCAGGATCTTTTATAACAATGGTTATTATCTGGCTTCTAGGGTTTACCCATTTTTTTGGTGGCCCATACTTATTTTTTAAAGTAATTTTTTGGTTGGCACTTTTGCCGTTTTTCATAGCTATATTTTTTCTTTTTGTACTATTGTTTAAAACTAAAAAGTTTTTTAAAAAAGCTCAAAAAGTAAATCAAGAAGGCGAAGTGCTTCACGTAGAAGCTACAATAAAGGAATAAATTTTAAAAATATAGTAATATTAAGTTATGTCAAAAAAATATTACCCGACAATAGGATTGGAAATACATGCTGAGCTGAAAACGGAAACGAAGATGTTTTGTAATTGCCGAAACAATTCTGACGAAGAAAAACCAAATGTAAATATTTGCCCTGTTTGCATGGCGCATCCGGGCACTTTGCCTGTTGCCAATAAGAAAGCGATTGAAAATGTGATAAAAGTTGGCTTGGCTATCGGTGGAGAGATTGCCGATTTTTCAGAATTTGACCGTAAGAATTATTTTTATCCAGACATTCCAAAAGGTTATCAGATTTCTCAATATAAATATCCGATTGTTTCAGGCGGACACTTGGCAAATTTTGATGTGACTCGCGTGCATTTAGAAGAAGACACAGCAAACAATAAACATGATCGTGGAGATTTCTCTTTAATTGATTTCAACCGTGCTGGTGTGCCTTTGATGGAGTTAGTTACAGAGCCGAAAACTTTTGAAGTATCTGACGAAGAAGCTGCAAAGAGTGCCTCAAATTTTGCCAAAGAATTGCAATTGATTTTGCAATATTTAGGAGTTTCGGAAGCAAATATGGAAAAAGGTGAAATGCGCGTTGAAGCAAATATTTCTGTTTCAGAAGATAAAAGTAAACTCAATACAAAAGTGGAAGTCAAAAATTTGAATTCTTTTAAGAGTGTTGAAAAAGCTATTAAATATGAGTTAGACCGAATGGTAGCTCTTATAGAAGAAGGAAAAGGTGATGAAATAGTTCAAGAAACTCGTGGCTGGGATGAGGCCAAACAACAAACTTTTTCTCAGCGCAAAAAAGAATCTAGCCATGATTACAGATATTTTCCAGAGCCAGATTTACCAAAAATGAAATTGCACGAAGCTTTTGATTTAGAAAAAATAAAAGGAGAATTGCCAGAACTTCCAGTAGTAAAGCGTGCCAGATATAAAAATGATTTTGGAATTAAGGATGAAGATATTGAAAGTTATATAAATGATTTTAAATTGGGAAATTGGTTTGAAGAAGTCGCTGGTGTTCTCCAAGGTCTTTCCTTGGGTAGCGAAGCGGACAAAGGTGAGTCCTTGGAGAGCATTCGAGTTGCCTCCAATTTTATAACCACTGACTATCTTGGCTTAAAGAAAAGCAATGCAAATATAAAATTACCAAGCGCAAAGAATTTTGCCGAATTGGTAAGTTTATTTATTGAAAATAAAATTTCTTCTCGTGTCTCTAAAGATATTTTGGCTATGATTGTTATAGAAGATGCATCACCACTTCAAGTTGCCACAGATGGAGATTTGCTTCAAAAAAATGACGAAGGTCAAATCAAGGAGCTGGTAGAAAAAATAATTAATGATAATCCTGAAATTGTATCCATATATAAAGGGGGCAAGGAAAGTGTCATTATGTCCTTAGTTGGTAAGGTTATAAAAGAAAGCCAAGGTAGTGCCAACCCGCAAGTTGTTATCAAACTCTTAAAAGAATTATTAGCTTAATATTTTTACATGAAAACATTACGAGAATACATAAAAGAAGCGGAAGAAAAAAAGGTGGCTATTGGGCATTTTAATATTTCAAACTTAGAAGGGTTACATGGTATTTATCAGGCAGCTAAGAAATTAAATGTTCCAGTGATTATTGGACTTTCCGAAGGAGAAGAAGATTTTGTTGGAAAAGATGAAGCTGTCGGAATGATAAAGCAAATTCGCGAGAAGGAAAATTTTCCTATTTTTTTAAATGCGGATCATCATTATAGTTTTGAAAGAGTTAAAGCATCTATTGATGCTGGTTTTGATGCGGTTATTTTTGATGGCGCAAATATAAGTCTCGAAGAAAATATAAAAATAACTAAACAATGTGTAGAGTATGCTAAGGGTTTAGGCAGAGATGTTTTAGTCGAAGCTGAAATTGGATATATTGGTTCCGGTTCAAATATTAAAGAAACAATTCCCGAAGGTGCTGGAATAAAAACAACCCCAGAGGAAGCTAAAAATTTTGTAGAAATGACGGGTATAGATATGTTGGCTCCATCTGTCGGTAGTATTCATGGAATAATAAAAAGTGGGAAACCACACATTGATGCAGACTTGGTTGCGGAGATTAAAAAAGTCACTGGAATTCCATTGGTTCTTCATGGTGGATCTGGACTTCGTGACGAAGATTTTACTAATGGAATAAAGGCTGGTATTTCAATAGTTCATATAAATACTGAAATTCGTTTGGCTTATGATGAAGCTTTAAAGAAATCTTTAGTTGATAATCCAGGCGAGATTGTTCCATATAAAATATTACAGCCAGCTGTAGAGGCAATAGAAAAGGTTGTAGAGGAGCGCTTAAAGCTCTTTAATAGTTTGAAATAATTTGCATTTTTTTAAATTTTAGATATACTTCTACCTATGTTAACTTTAAAGGCAAAAACAAGAGATATTAAGGAAAAATTAGAAACTTTAAGAAAAGGAGGTGAATTACCTGCTGTTTTTTATGGAGCTGGAAATGAATCAACTCCTATTTCTGTTTCAATAATTGATTTTAAGAAAATTTGGTATAAATCAGGTGAATCTTCAACTGTTAAAATTTCTACAGACACTGGAACAGTAGACGCTCTTATTCATGAAGTGCAAGTAGATCCTGTTACTGATGAGCCAATACATGTAGATTTCTTAGTTATTGATATGAATAAGAAAATTGAAGTCGAAGTTGCTCTTGAGTTTACAGGGGTGTCTGAAGCTGTTAAGGGTGGTTTGGGTACTTTGGTTAAAGTGCTTCATGAGGTTGAGATTGAAGCTCTTCCAAAAGATCTTCCACATAATCTTGTGATTGATATTTCCAAGCTTGCTACAATAGATAGTCAAATTCTTGTTTCTGATATTAAGCTTCCAGCCGGAGTCACAATGATAACAAAAGGAAGTGAGGTTGTTGCTTCTATCGCAGAACAAAAAGAAGAAAAAGAAGAAACTGTAGCACCTGTTGATTTATCTGCTATTGAAGTTGAAAAGAAAGGTAAGAAAGAAGAAGAAGGAGCACCTGAAGCTGCGGCAGAACAAAAATAAAAATTTAAAAATATGTTATAATAAGAACTATGATACGAAAGACGGTCATAGTTTTTATTTTTCTGTTTATATTTTCTGTATTAGGAATGACAATAAATTTTAGCAAAACGGAGATAAGTTCTGCGGCGGATTGTTCTGATCCTAGTTATGCTAAAGCCAATGAATCTGCTTGTCGTAATGAGTTAAAAGATATAGAAGCTCAATATGCGGCTTTGGTAAAACAGTTAGCAAGTCAAAATAAAAAAAGTGGAAATTATGCTTCAGAAGTAAAAAGTTTAACGATTCAAATTGATGCACTTAAAGCTAAAATAAAAGCTAGAGGTCTTGTCATAGCTCAATTAAAAAACGATATTACTAAAAAGGTAAGTACAATAAATTCTCTTTCTGAAAAGATAAATAGTGAATATCAATCACTCGCTCAACTCTTGAGAAATACTAATGAATTTGATAATGAAAATATTTTAGGTTTGATTCTTTCAGATCAGTCCATTTCAGATTTTTATAGTGATTTGGAATCTTATAATTCAATTAAGTTTGCGATAAAATCATCAGTCGAAGAGATTACGGGAGTTAAAACTGAAACAGAAGCTCAAAAGAAAGATTTAGAAATAAAACAAAACGCAGAGATTGATGCTAAATATGAATTAGAAAGTGCTCAGAATAAAATTGCTCAAACAGAAGCTGATAAGAAAAAACTTTTAGCTGATTCAAAAAACAAAGAAGCTGCTTATCAAAAATTGGCTATAGAAAAAAAGGCTAAAGCAGACAAGATCCGTAGTGCTTTATTTAGTTTGGCTGGTACATCTCAAAAGATTGATTTCGGTACAGCTCTTGGTTATGCCAATGAAGCAAAAAATAAATTTAATATTAGCCCAGCCTTTTTGTTGGCAATTTTAACTCAAGAAAGTAATCTAGGAGCTAATGTTGGTCAATGTTATTTAACTGACCAAGCTACTGGTGCTGGAGTTGGGAAAAATACTGGAACCCCAGTCAAGAGCGTAATGAAGCCTATGGGATTGCCGGGTAGAAAAGGTGATATCGATGATTTTCTAAATATAACCGCATCAGTTGGCAGAGTGTGGAATGTTACGCCTGTTTCTTGCCCTATCCCTTCGGTTGGTGGTTATGGTGGAGCTATGGGTCCTGCTCAATTTATCCCTTCAACTTGGGGTGGTTATATAAATAGATTGAAGAATTTATTGGGACATAGTCCTGATCCATGGGCACCAAGAGACGCTTTTTTTGCTTCAGCTATGATGTTGACTGATATAGGAGCCGTAGGAGATAGCGCTGCTACTCAAAGTCGGGCAGCTTGTAGTTATTATGGAACGACTGGGGCTAGTTGTTATTACAGCAAGAGTGTTATGGCTTTGAAAATGAAAATACAGGCCAATATAGATTTGCTTTCCGATTAAAACTGTGATAATCTGTTAAAACGATGAAAAAAGATATACACCCAAAATATAATATTAAAGCAAAAGCTACTTGCGCATGTGGGGCAGTTTTTGAAGTTGGTTCAACTATGCCTGAGATTAAAATAGAAATCTGTAGTCAATGTCATCCTTTTTATACTGGTAAAGAAAATCTTCTAGACACTGCTGGACGTGTAGAACGTTTCAACAAGCGCCGAGCTGCAGTTGCAAAAGCAAAAAAGTAAGTAAAAATAGCGGAATTCTTGTTTATGGGGACTCTAGCAGCGCGACGGCGCGAGAGTGAGCGCTGGGTTAGCAAGCCCAGACAGCGACCCCAGAAATAAGAGTTCCGCTATTTTCGTAAAATCTTATGACTTTAAATTTAGAAGAACTTAAAAAAGACCATAAGACTAGCTACCTAGCTAGTGTTTTAGAAGGTTTTGATAAACAAGAAAAAGAATTAAAAGAAATGATGGAGGCTGATGAAAGTTTAAAGGAAATGGCAGAGGCAGAATTAAAAACTATTCATGAGCAAAGAGAAACTATAGAAAAACAGATTCAAGATATTTTAGATAAAGATAAAGAGGAAGAAGAATTTGCAAATGAGATAGTACTCGAAGTTCGGGCTGGTGCCGGTGGTGATGAGGCTTCGCTTTTTGCATGGCAACTTGCGCATATGTATGAAAGATTTGCTGAGGTAGAAGGCTGGCAATGGAAAACGAATTATGAATCAAAGAGTGATTTAGATGGATACAAAGAAGCTAGTTTTGAAATAAAAGGCAAAGATGTTTATAAAAAAATGCGTTTTGAAACCGGAGTTCATAGAGTGCAAAGAATTCCAGCTACAGAAAAAAATGGACGAGTACATACTTCTACCGCATCTGTAGCAATTTTACCGATTCGTAAAAAAGTTAATTTTGTAATTAATCCAGCGGATTTAGAAATGGAATATTCTCGTTCTGGCGGAAAAGGCGGACAAAATGTAAACAAAGTTGAGACAGCTGTACGTTTGATTCATAAACCGACAGGATTAGATGTGCGTTCTACCAATGAAAGAAGCCAACAGGCGAATCGTGAAAATGCCATGACTATTTTGACTGCAAAAATTCAGCAATTAAAAGAAGAGGAAGAAGCGAAAAAATATTCTGGTGAAAGAAAAAGTCAAATTGGTACAGGGGATCGTAGCGAGAAAATTCGTACTTACAACTTTCCTCAAGATAGAGTTACCGATCATCGCATTAAAAAATCTTGGCATAATTTGCCCAAAATAATGGAAGGCGGAATTGGTGAAGTTATAGAATCTATTGAGTCTGGTGAGCAGGGAACTGAAGAGGAATAAAATTTTTATCCACAGATTAAAGGTTTCATTGCTTTTTTCTATTTTTGTGCTATACTTGCAAATGTAGTTTCTCAAAGCTTTTTGTTTTAGTTGTGAGTGTTGATTTTTTTGGCACCAATCAAGCCAAGTGAGCGGTCAGAGCATCTACGTTTTATAAATAGTTTTTGCCCGATTTTTAAAAAACGGGAGAAAATATAGTATGGCTACAAAGCTATATGTAGGGGGATTACCTTACAGTACACAAGAAGATGCTCTTAAAGAGCTATTCGCACAAGCAGGAAGTGTTACTTCCGCTGTGATTATTATGGATAAGATGTCTGGTCGTTCAAAAGGTTTCGGTTTCGTTGAAATGTCAACAGACGAGGAAGCTCAAAAGGCTGTCTCAATGTTCAACGGTCAGGAATTCGAAGGACGCAAGCTCACAGTTAACGAAGCTCGCCCAATGGAAGCAAGACCACCAAGAACGGGTGGAAATGGCGGTGGATACGGAGGAGGCAATGGTGGTTACGGTGGCGGAAGCCGCGGTGGACGCCGAGAATACTAATCTAAATTTTATATTCTTAAAACAAAAAACTACTCGAAAGGGTAGTTTTTTGTTTGCCTAAAAAATATAAAAATTTGAGAATTTTTAATTAGTGAGCGTGGATGGAATCGGACCATCGACCTCTGTCTTATCAGGACAGCGTTCTACCACTGAACTACACGCTCATTTATTATATTTTAATGTCAGACCCGTAGCATCCTATACCGAACTACACGTTCAAGTTTATACAATATAACAAAATATACTTATTTGAGCAAATAAAAATATAAGTCTATTTTTCAACATTGCATTGAATGCATTTTTGATTTATAATGGCTGAAAGCCATGGGGCTTTTATTTTTATGGAAGAAACTAAAGAAAATCTAAAACCTGATAGATCTTGGCTTAGGCCAGTTTTGATTTTTTATGTTAAAACAACCTCTTGGATAATTTTCCCTTTAGTTTTAGCAGTTTTGACAGCAAATTATGTAAATAAATCAACAGAAAGTCAGACTTTGTTTTTTGGATTAATTATGATTGGTTTCGGTATTACTTGTTTTGGAGTTTATAGAGAGATCAAACAATATAAGAAAAGTTTAGATAAAAAATAAAAATGGAATCAAGCGATATACAGGCACAAGAAAATAAATTAACTACACAAAATACAGGAGAAGGAACTGTTACTACAACAGAGCAACCTAGTCATGATGTGACTATTTATGCTGAACCTATTTTTAATATCGGCAGTTTTCAAGTCACAAATTCTCTTTTGACTTCTTGGGTAGGGGTTTTAGTTGTTCTAGCTTTGACTTTGGCTATCAAGTTAAAAATAAAAAAAATACCCGGCAAGCTCCAAAATTTTTTTGAAGTTATGATGGAAGGAGCATTATCACTGGTTGATCAAGTTACCAATGATAGAAAAATTTCTCAAAGGATCTTTCCATTTGTATTTTCTCTTTTTGTTTTTATTTTGATAAATAATTGGCTCGGACTTCTACCAATTTTTGGATCTATTGGACTTTTAGTAAAAGAAGGCACAGGTTCTGCTTTTGTGCCATTTTTGCGTTCAGCTACAGCGGATATAAACACCACCTTAGCTTTGAGTATCATGGTAGTTATCGGTTCAAATTTCTTTGGAATTGTAGTCATTGGTGCTTGGAAAACCTTTAATAAATATGTTAATATAAAGGCTCTCGGAGAAATGGTGACCAAAGTTCGAAAGGATCCGGCTGTGCTGATTGTAGCTCCTATCACTTTCTTTGTTGGTCTTCTTGAACTTCTTGGAGAAATAGCAAAAATAGCTTCACTTTCTTTCCGATTATTCGGTAACGTATTTGCAGGAGAGGTGCTCTTGGCTTCAATGTCAGCAATCTTTGCTTATATTGTTCCAGGGCCATTTTTGTTTTTGGAAGTCTTCGTTGGACTTATTCAGGCATTGATTTTCAGTTTATTGGCGACAGTTTATTTTACAATAGCTTCGCAAGATCATTCTGAACATGATGAGCACGATAAGAAACATGAAAATAAGAACGATGAAGAGAATGAGAAAATTATTTTAAGTAGTGTTTAAAATTATTAAAAGTTAGTCGAAAAATTATTAGTTTAATTATTATTAATATCCCGAGAGGGAAAAAATAAAAAAATATTATGGAAACAGCAAAAGAAGTAGTTAGTAATGTCGTAAATTTAGTGCCTTTAGCAAAAGCTTTATCAATAGGATTGACAGGTATTGGTGCCGCTTTGGGTATCGGTATGGTTGGTGCAAAAGCCATGGAATCAATTGGTAGAAATCCAGAAGCAACAGGAAAAATTTTAGTTCCTATGCTTATCGTTTCTGCTTTCGCAGAAGCTGTTGCAATTTACGGTTTGGTTATCGCCTTTTCAATTAAGTAAATATTAAGAGTTTTTTAAAATTCAATAATTTTTTGCGCCTTCGCCTAGGGAGTACATAGGATAGGGGACCAACACGACGCTTAAAATTATTAATTTTAAAAAATAGAAAATCATGCAAGAATTAATAACGACATTTCATATAGACTGGAAGTTGATGATAGCGCAAATTGTAAACTTTGGGCTTGTTTTTAGTCTTATTTATTTATTAGCAGCTAAACCGCTGGCTAAATTAATGAAAGACAGAAATAAAGAAATTACTGATGGTCTGGATAATGCCAAAAAAGCTGAAGTAGAAGTTGCTAATGCTAATCTCAAAAGAGAAGAAATAGTCAAAGAAGCTAAAAATAGCGCTAAGCAGATTATTACAGCTTCCCAAAACGATGGAAAAGAAATAGTCAAAGAAGCTAAAGATAAAGCTGTTTTAGAAAAAGAAGAAATAATAAAACAAGCTCGTCTTGATGCTGAAAAAGAAAAAAAGAATTCTGATGAACAAGTTCGAAAGGATGCCAGTGAGCTTGTCGCAGACGGAGTTCGCAAGGTTGTAGAAGGTTATGTGGCAGGTGGTAAGGGTGAAGATATCATCAAAGCCATGCTTCTACACAAATAAAAAATTATGATTAAATCAAAACAATTAGCTAAAGCATTATATGAGCTCTCAGAAGAGAAGCTTGATAATCTTGATGCCAAATTTTTTGATTTCATTGAAAAAAGAAAATTACAAGCACAGTTGCCATCTATCTTGTATCACTTTGAAAAAATAGCAGAATTAGATAGAGAAAAAAAGGGAATACAGATAGAAGTGGCACACAGTGTGAAAGATGACACGATAAAGCAAATTAAAACTTTTCTAAAAGCTGAAAAACTTCCAGAAGTTATAAAAATGAAAAAAGAATTGATTGGAGGTTTCAGGGCAAAGTGGGGAGGAAATATTTATGATTCTAGTATTTCAACAGGTCTAAAAAAATTAAAAGAACAAATTATTAATTAATATTATAAAGAAAAATTATGAGCGCGAATACAACAATAGAAAATTTAAAAAAGAGGATTGCAGATTTTAAAGGAGGAGCTGAAATGTATGAATATGGCACAGTGCTGAGTGTTGCTGACGGAATCGCAAAGATTTCTGGTTTGGCTAAATGCCAGTCTTCAGAAATGGTTTCATTTGAATCAGGAGCTACTGGGCTTGCTTTGAACTTGGAAGAGGATTCTGTTGGTGTCATCGTGCTTGGAGATTTTTCTAAAATCAAAGAAGGGGAGACAGTGAAGAGAACTAATAAAATTCTTTCCATACCTGTTGGAGAGAAATTTATTGGTCGTGTTGTGAACCCTCTTGGTATGCCTATCGACGAAGCTGGTGCCATAAAAGCTGATGCAATTTATCCTGTTGAAAAAGTTGCTTCTGGTGTTATGACTCGTGAACCAGTGAATCAGCCTGTCCAGACAGGTTTGAAAGCAATTGATGCCATGATTCCTATTGGTCGTGGTCAACGTGAGCTTATTATTGGAGACAGACAGACTGGTAAGACCGCTATCGCTATCGATACTATCATCAACCAAAAAGGACAAGATTTGATTTGTATTTATGTTGCTGTTGCTCAGAAGCAATCAAAAATTGCTCGTATCGTTTCAAGATTAAAAGAAGCTGGCGCTATGGATTATACTATTATAGTTTCAGCTGGTGCATCTGATGGTCCAGCATTTTCATATTTGGCTCCTTATTCCGGTTGTGCTCTTGGAGAATATTTTATGGATAAAGGTAAAGATGTTTTGATTATTTATGATGATCTTTCTAAACACGCTGTAGCATATCGTGAAATTTCACTTTTGCTTCGCCGACCACCAGGTCGTGAAGCTTATCCTGGAGATGTTTTCTATTTGCATTCTCGCTTGCTTGAACGTGCTTGTCGTTTGAATAAAAATTATGGTGGAGGTTCTATTACTGCTTTACCTATTATTGAAACTCAAGCTGGAGACTTGTCTGCCTACATTCCTACCAACGTTATTTCTATTACTGACGGACAGATTTTCTTGGAAACAGGATTATTTAATAAAGGTATTCGTCCAGCTATCAATGCCGGACTTTCTGTGTCTCGTGTAGGAGGAAATGCTCAAATCAAATCAATGAAAAAAGTTTCTGGTAAAATGAAATTGGCAATGGCTCAATACCGCGAACTTGAGTCGTTCGCTCAATTCGGTTCTGACCTCGATGCTGATACAAAGAAAGCAATTAATAGAGGTCAAAGAGTTGTTGAGCTTATGAAACAGAGTCAATATTCTCCAATTCCTGTAGCAAAACAAGTTTGTTCTATTTATGCTGTAAACGAAGGATATTTGGACGAATTAGAGATTACAGAAATCAAAAGTTGGGAAGATGAATTTTACGCTTTTCTAGAACGTTCAAAGAAAACATTATTGGCTGATTTAATAAAAGGCTGGGATGAAAAGACAGAAGGAGAATTAAAAGCTGTGATTAAAGAATTCATGGGTAAATAAATTTTTATGGAACAAGATTTAAATCAGATTGCAAAATTAAATATAAAAAAAACAATAAAAAAAATAATTATTGCACATTTGATTTGTTTAGCCTTTTTTGGACTTGGTGTTTTAATTACTAAATCATTAAATGCAATTCAATTATATAAGTTCAATTTAGGTGAATTTATTATTGTTTTTTCTATTTTTGCTTCTTTTGTTTCTTCTTGTATATTCTTTTTTAATAGTATGAAAAATGAAATTCAAGGTTTTAGTATTAAGTTTAGAGGTTTTTTTGGAATCAGTCTTTCATTAATGTTTGTTTTATTTTCTATAATTACATATCCAGTAATTGTTGGAACAATTCCTGAAAATTTTTTGAGAATAGCTCCTATATTTATTACTATGGTAATAGTTTTTATGCTTATGTATCTTATCAAGAAATTTATGCCTAATAATAATCCACCAACTGAGTATTCAATAATTTCAAAGTTATCAAATATAGCCACTTTTACGATGTTTATTAGTTTAATTATTTGGGCAACACTTTTTTATAATAGTGGAATCTTAAAATAATATGCCGTTAGCAACAAAAGCGATAAAACAAAAAATAAAGTCAGTCGGAAACATCAAGAAAATCACCAAAACGATGGAGATGGTTTCGGTTTCCAAAATGCGCCGATCGGTGGACAAGGCTTTGTCTTCTCGCACCTATTCCCATTATGCTTTAGAGCTTTTGGTAAATCTTTCAAAACAAAAAGATGTTTCAAGTAGACTTATGGTTGCTGGTAAATCAAACAAAGAATTGGTTGTTTTGATTGGAAGTAATAAAGGTTTATGTGGAGGCTATCATACTAACCTTACCAAAGCTTTAGCTTTATATCTAAAGAAAGAGGAATCCAGGGGCGTAGAAATGAAAGCTATTACTATTGGTAAATATGCTGAAAAAATTTGCAAAAAGTTAGGCGTACCTGCTTTTGCTGGTTTTAATACTTTTACCGAATATTCAACTATAGAGCAAACAGCAGAATTATCCAATTTAATTAGAAAAGAATATATTGAAGGAGATTACAAGAGTGTCAAAATTTTATATACAGAATTTTTGAAGTCCACTACTTACAAGCCTACCTTACGAGAAATTTTTCCAATCAATGTAGGTACTATACAGAATATTTTAGAAGTAGGGATACCAGAAGCACTTTCTGGCGAAGAAACTCAAGGCAAGACATCAAATTTTGATTTTGTAGATTATAAATTTGAACCAGATTTAGAAAGTATCTTAGAAAGTATTTTACCAGGATTAGTGGATGTTGTCGTTTATCAGACATTGGCAGAAGCATTTGCCTCAGAACACTCAGCCCGAATGTTTGCCATGAAGAATGCAGGAGACAGTGCTACAACAATTTTAGATGGACTCATGTTGTCTTACAACCATGCAAGACAAGATGGTATTACCAGAGAGCTTTCCGAAATAGTCGCCGGAGCGGAAGCCTTAAACACAAATTAAAATTATTATTAATATTATTAAATAAAAATATATGCAAAAGGGGAAAATATCACAAATTATAGGAGCGGTCGTAGACGTAAGATTCGAAGGAGAATTGCCAGCACTTTTGAATGCGCTTGTCGTTAAGCGTGAAGGCAAGACTGATCTAGTCTTGGAGGTAGCCGGACACTTAGGTTTGAATGAAGTTCGAACTATCGCAATGAGTACTACAGATGGACTTTCTCGTGGAGATGAAGTCATAGATACAGGGACATACATCACAGTACCAGTCGGAATGGAAACTCTCGGCAGAATGTTTGATGTCACAGGAAATGCAATTGACGAAAAGCCAGAACCAAAGAATGCAAAGAGACTGCCTATTCACCGCACAGCTCCTACTTTTGCAGAACAATCTCCAAAGACAGAGGTGCTCGAAACTGGTATCAAGGTGATTGACCTTATGTGTCCATTCTTGAAAGGAGGAAAAGTTGGACTCTTCGGAGGTGCCGGTGTCGGAAAGACTGTCGTTATTCAAGAGTTGATCAGAAACATTGGAGCTGAACATGGAGGCTATTCTGTTTTTGCTGGAGTTGGAGAAAGAACTCGTGAAGGAAATGATTTATATAAAGAAATGACAGATTCAGGTGTTTTGGATAAAACAATGCTGGTCTTCGGACAAATGAACGAACCGCCAGGAGCTCGTGCTCGTGTGGCTCTCTCCGCTCTTACAATGGCTGAACATTTTCGTGATACAGAAGGAAAAGATTTGCTTTTGTTTATGGATAACATTTTCCGCTTTACTCAAGCAGGTTCTGAGGTATCCGCTTTGCTTGGCCGTATGCCATCAGCTGTGGGATATCAGCCGACTCTTGCATCAGAAATGGGAAATTTACAAGAAAGAATTACTTCTACAGATAAAGGTTCTATTACTTCCGTGCAAGCAATTTACGTTCCAGCTGACGACTTGACTGACCCAGCTCCAGCTACGACTTTCTCTCACTTGGACTCTACTGTGGTGCTTTCTCGTCCTTTATCTGAGCTTGGTATTTACCCAGCTGTTGATCCACTAGACTCTACTTCTACAATTCTTGATCCAAATATTATTGGTGAAAGACATTACAACGTTGCTCGAAATATTCAGAAAATTTTACAGAGATATAAAGATTTGCAAGATATTATCGCAATTCTTGGTATGGATGAATTGACTGATGACGACAAACTCGCAGTGTCTCGTGCTCGAAGAATTCAAAAATTCCTTTCACAACCAAATTTCGTGGCAGAACAATTTACTGGACGACCTGGTAAATATGTACCACTTGAAGAGACAATTAGAGGCTTTGAAGAAATTCTAGAAGGAAAGTATGACCATATTTCTGAACAAGCTTTCTACATGAAAGGAAATATTGAAGATGTATTAGCTGAAGAAAATAAATAAAAATTATGGCAAAATTACAAGTCGCAATCATAGCTAAAGATAAGGTTGCTTACAAAGGTGAAGCAGAGGCTGTTTTTGTGCCTACTCAAACTGGTATTATTGAAGTATTACCTGAACATATGCAATTAGTTTCTGCTTTAAAAGCAGGGGATATAATTGTGAAAACAACCGAAGGTGAAAAGAAATTTCAAATTTCCGGTGGAGTTCTCGAAGTCCGTCAAAAAAGCAATGTTGTAATTTTAGTGGATTTAGTATAATACTATTATGCAATTAAAAAGCTTAGCTTTTAAGGATGGTAAAGAAATACCAAATGAATATACTTGTGACAGTAGTACCAGAATCAACCCGCCTTTATCTTTTTCTGAAGTTCCATTACATACGAAAAGTTTCGTGCTTATTTTAGAAGATCCAGATATCCCGGAAGATTCTAAGCAAAGATTGGGTATACAAGTTTGGGATCATTGGGTTTTGTTTAATATTCCAGGAGACACCAGGGAAATAGAAGAAAATACTATACCTATTGGAGTCTCTGGAATAAATACAAATGGCAATATAGAATATACTCCACCATGTCCACCTTATGGTGTGCATCGATATATTTTTAAATTGTATGCCTTAGATACAATGCTTTCATTACCTGAAGGTTCAACGAAAGATGATGTTTTAAGCGCGATAAGGGGCCATGTTTTAGGTGAAGCAGAATTAATAGGTAGATATCAAAGAATATAATATGTCTAAATTTTACGTAGTAGCTACACCAATAGGAAATATGGGAGACATCACTTTCAGGGCTGTTGAAACGCTTAAAAATGTAGATATGATTTTATGTGAAGACACTAGAACCACAAAAAATCTTTTAAATAAATATAATATAAATAAACCGACGATGAGTTATCATGCGCAGAGTAAACTGGCAAAAACTGATAAAATTTTTGAATTCTTAAAAGAAGGGAAGGATTTAGCTTTAGTTTCTGATGCTGGTACACCGACGATTTCTGATCCAGGAGCAATGCTTATTTCTAAAATTAAAGAAGAGTTTCCCCTAGGTGACACCTCGGGGGTTGAAGTTATTCCAATTCCGGGAGTTTCAGCTGTAATAACAGCCTTATCTGCTGCTGGTTTTCCAACTCATGAATTTACATTTTTTGGATTTTTGCCGCATAAAAAAGGCAGAGAGACATTATTTAAAGAAATTGCCGAAGCAAAACGAACAATGGTTTTTTATGAATCACCACATCGTATTTTAAAAACATTGGAATCTTTGAATAAATTTTGTCCAAATAAAAAAGTTTGTATTGCCCGTGAACTGACAAAAATTTATGAAGAATTTAAGATCGGTTCACCAACGGAACTTTTGGAATATCTAACCAAAAATCCAGTAAAACAAAAAGGGGAGTTTACAGTGTTAGTTTCTTGATTTTTTGACTTTACTTTAAATATGTAGTATATTAATTCAAATTAAATCTTTGTAAACAAATTAGGTATTAATATAAAAAAGGAGGTTATTGTGGTTAATTTACTTGTTTTTTCAATTTTGTATGCTTTTGCTTTATTTTTAGCTGGTTGTTCACCCTGGATTTATCCGCTGATGCATTACGGTGAAAAC
>Ga0224524_1000053_pt1 | contig 48905 bp, 33 predicted proteins | sample CFST75metaG_FD_179895 | JGI IMG/M metagenome (GOLD analysis project Ga0224524, IMG submission 179895) | Peat soil microbial communities from Stordalen Mire, Sweden - C.F.S.T75 | ecosystem: Environmental > Terrestrial > Soil > Wetlands > Peat | place: Sweden: Norrbotten County, Stordalen Mire... | reverse complement strand
AGGCTTGGTCAGAATGATCGCATCTCCCGGTTTTGCAGAAGAATTAGTCAGTATTTTATCGGGGTCAATGCTGCCTGTGACAACCAGTCCGAATTTAGGTTCTGTATCTTCGATGGTATGACCTCCGATGATACTGATTCCTGCTTCTGATACCTTATCTGTTGCTCCCAGGAGAATTTGCTGTAGAACCTCAGGCGGGAGAAGTTTTTCAGGGAAACCTACGATACTCAATGCAAACAAGGGCTTTCCCCCCATGGCATAGATATCACTCAATGCATTGGCTGCAGCGACTGCGCCAAAATCATAAGGGTCATCCACAACCGGTGTAAAAAAATCAACGGTCTGGACAATGGCTGTCCTATCATCGATCCTATATACTGCTGCATCATCCGGAGCCTTCAATCCGACGAGGACATTAGGATCATCAGAAACCGGCAGATCCCTCAGGATCTTTTCAAGATATTGTGGGCGGATCTTGCATGCACAGCCTAAGCCATGGGTGAAGTGGGTGAGTTTAATCGCAGATACTGGATGCTGGATGCTGGATGATAGTTGCGTATTGTTAAGTGTCCTGTAAGCATTGACAATAATGGGGATGGCTGTTTCGATTTCGCTTTGTTTCGTCATCCGCCCAAGCGAGAAACGGATTGAACCCATGGCAAGATGATCAGGGACTTTCATGGCAGAGAGTACCGGGGTAATCACTTCACTTCCTGAATGACATGCTGCACCTGCAGAAGCAGCAACCGGGGCCATTTTCCCGAGTAACAGGGCGGCTTCGACCCCGGGAAAACTGATGTTGAGTGTATTGGGAAGCCTGTGCTCAGGATGGCCGTTTAGTTTAATTTCCGGAATTTCCTTTTTGATCTGCTGAAATAGAAGATCCCTTAGTTCCTGCATATTGTCAGCTGGTCGATGCAGCATGTCAGCAACTATCTCACATGCTTTACCAAATCCCACGACCGACATCACATTCTCTGTTCCTGCACGCAGGTTCTGCTCATGGCCGGCGCCATGGATGAGTTTTTCGAGGTAAACCCCGCGACGGATGAACAAAGACCCGACACCTTTGGGTGCATAGATTTTATGGCCTGCTAAGGAAAGAAGGTCCACTTTCATTTTCCCCACATCCACCGGTATTTTACCTGCGCTCTGAGCTGCATCACTGTGAAATGGTATCCGATGCTTTCCCGCAATCCGACCGATCTTTTCAACCTGTTGGATCGTGCCGGTTTCATTGTTCGCATGCATGATGGTTACCAGGATTGTTAAAGAAGTGATATTTTTTTCCACTTCTGCAGGATTTACCTGCCCGAATTCATCAACCGGTAGATAGGTGACGGTGAATCCCTGCTTTTCCAGGTAACGGCACACCTCCATCACGGAAGGATGCTCGATGCAGGAAGTGATGATGTGGTTTCCCTTATTCCTGTTAGCAAAAGCAATACCCTTGATGGCAAAATTGTTCGATTCAGTGCCTCCGCTGGTAAAAATGATCTCGTCGGGATAGCAATTCAGCATTTCCGCAACTTGCTTCCGCGCATTTTCAATTGCTTCCTTTGCCCTGACTCCTTCTGCATGGATGCTGGAAGGATTTCCGAAAAAATCCTGGAGGAAAGGCCGCATGGCATCCGCTACAAGCGGATCAATTGGGGTTGTTGAGTTATAATCGAGGTAAATGCTTTCCATCGTTTAAAGATTAAATCATTTTATCAATTTTCCTGCTTCCAGGATCAGTGTGGCATTCTTAAACGGATCATCACTTTTAATGGATACCGATTTGATTTTCTGATTTTTTCTTTTCAGAACGGAATGATTATAGGTTTTATCATAATACGATAATGCCAGGCCGGCTACTGTTTCGAAATCACCGGCATCGATTGCTGCCAGCGCTGTTTTGGTGTTGGTTCCTCCCAGTTTTTCACTGATCTTCAATACGGCATTTTGCAAGTCCTGTTTTTCAACCTTTGAATATTCATCGACAAGGCGGCGAATCCTTTGTTCCCTGCCGGTTTCAACCTTGATCATCACGGTACGGCTCATTTGTTCAAACAAGGGATCCGGGATGCTGACATTCCCGATCATCCTGCTCTCATCTTCGATCCAGACGAGCATGGAAGGATCGATATTCCCCCAAGCTGCAAAAATATCATTTTCAAACTGTTCATTGGTAGGTTGATTGGGTTGTCCGAATCCCCCGAAAACAGAGCCTTTATGACATGCCAATTTTTCAAGATCAAGAACCTGCGCCCCCATCTTTTCGAGCAAATGAAGGAGCTCTGTTTTTCCGCTACCGGTCAACCCACCGAGGATGATGACGTTTGCAGGCTGAGACAACCTCTCTCTGATAAATCGCCGGTATGCTTTATATCCTCCTTCCATGACAAAAACCTCATAACCCGCTACCTGAAACAACCCTGCCATGCTCTCGCTTCGCATTCCACCCCTCCAGCAATAAATGAGAAGTTGTTTCTGATCCGTAATTTTATGCAATTGTTTAACAAAATCCTCCAGTTTCGGACCTACTAGTTCCATTCCTTTTAACACTGAAGCTTTCCTTCCTGAATTTTTATAAAGAGTGCCAACAACCGCCCGTTCCTCATTATTAAAAAGAGGCAGGTTAAGAGTTTCCGGAATATGTCCCTGGAGGTACTCCTTTTCCGAACGCACGTCAATCACCGGAAGTTCCCGGGCCCGGTCAAGAAATTCAATAGCTGTAATGTGGTTTATCATTTGAAGGATAAATTTAACAAAATATCCATATGAAGAAGATATTTACTTTTTTCCCTCCCTGTTTCGCTCTGATCCTGACTGATTATTTTCTTATCTTTGCAGCCTCATGTAAAATCCCTTTCTGAATGAGCGACAGGATCAATCATGAATGCGGGATAGCCTTGGTACGCCTTCTGAAACCACTCGAATATTACCTGGCAAAGTATGGCACCGCAACCTATGGCATGAACAAACTGCATCTCCTGATGCAGAAGCAGCACAACCGCGGGCAGGATGGAGCAGGGATTGCCAGTATCAAATTTGATCTTGAACCCGGAAACAAATACATCAATCGCTTGCGTTCCGATTCCGATTCCCCAATCAAAGATATTTTTTCATCCTTCCATGAACAGATCCAACAAGTCGTAGAAAGGTATCCGCAGCGGCTTTGCGATGTAAACTGGCTGAAATACAACATCGACTTCATAGGGGAACTTTACCTGGGACATTTACGCTATGGCACCTTTGGAAAAAATTCCCTGTTGAACATCCATCCCTTCTTACGGGAAAATAACTGGATGACGAAGAATCTGGTGCTGGCTGGGAATTTCAACCTTACCAATGTAGATGAGCTTTTTGAAAAGCTCATTGACCTTGGGCAATACCCCGTTGAAACCTCTGATACCATAACTATCCTGGAGAAGATCGGCCATTTCCTCGATGAAGAGAATGAAGCCCTATACCGGAAATTCAAAGAACAGGGGTTCCCGAAACGGGAGATAACAAGGCAGATTGCCAAACATCTTAACATCCAGCGGATATTAAAGAATTCGGCCGAAAGCTGGGATGGCGGTTATGCTATCGCCGGGTTGCTTGGTCATGGCGATGCTTTTGTAATGCGCGATCCCAGCGGGATCCGGCCGGCATTTTATTACCGTGACGAGGAGGTCGTCATTGCCACTTCTGAACGGCCGGTTATCCAGACCACCTTTAATGTTCCCTTTGAATCGGTGAAGGAATTAAAACCCGGGTATGCCCTGATTATTAAAAAAGACGGAACGGTTGCCGAAAAACAATTCCGTAAACCCCTGGAGAAGAAAGCCTGTTCCTTCGAGCGGATCTATTTTTCCCGAGGAACAGATAAAGAAATTTACAGGGAACGGAAAAGCCTGGGTAAGTTTCTTGCACCTGCGATCCTGAAAGCAATCGATTATGACCTGGAAAACACCGTTTTTTCCTACATCCCAAATACGGCTATCGATGCTTATTATGGTCTGATCGGGGAAATTGAACTTTTTTGCAACAATATCAAGAAAGACCGCATTCTGGAAGCCCGTGGGAGGCTGACACAAACCGAACTCGATGCCATCCTAAAACTGGGCCCGAGGGTGGAAAAGGTAGCCGTGAAAGACATGAAACTGCGGACTTTCATTGCACAGGATTCACAGCGCGACGACCTTGTTGCACATGTATACGACATCACATACGGAAGTATTCGTAAAGGAAAGGATAACCTGGTTGTACTCGATGATTCTATTGTCAGGGGAACAACTTTGAAACAAAGTATTATCCGCATCCTTGACAGGCTGGAACCGAAAAAGATCATCATCGCTTCCTCCGCACCACAGATCCGTTACCCCGACTGCTATGGCATCGACATGGCCAAACTCTCGGATTTTATCGCTTATAAAGCCGCCATCGAACTGCTGAAGGAATCCCATCTGGAAAACGTGATCAACGATGTTTATAAAAAAGCAAAAGCCCAGGAGCACTTTCAAAAGGAAGAAATTCAGAATTTCGTCAAAGAAATTTATAAGCCTTTCACAGCCCACAGGATCTCGGAAAAAGTTTCCGAACTCCTGACACCTCCTTCGATCCGGGCAAAGATCGAGATCATTTACCAGACCATTGAGGACCTTCATACAGCTTGCCCCAATCATACGGGCGACTGGTATTTTACAGGAAATTATCCGACTCCCGGAGGGAACAAAGTGGTGAACAAATCCTTTATCAATTATATAGAGGGGAAAAATGTCAGGGCCTATTGAGGTCTCACAACATGAAAAATCCCGGATTCCCGGTGAAATAACCTTCCCGTAACCCTATTTTTTCATGGCTCCGCTGATTTTTTCGGCCATTGCAGTAAATTCTTCCGGTGACAGTTTTAGTTTCGGTTTACGGAAATCAATATCATATATTGTTTTCAGCGGGACCAGGTGAATGTGGGCATGCCTCACTTCAAGTCCAATGACAGCAATACCGATCCGTTCGCAGGGAATTACTTTCCGCATGGCTGCAGCAACCTGCTTGGCGAATAAAAACAACCCCTGGTATTCTTTATCTTCGATGTCGAAGATATAATCTGTTTCCTTTTTGGGAATAACCAGGGTATGTCCTTCTGCAAGCGGTTTTATATCGAGGAATGCATAATAATTTTCATCCTCGGCAACTTTGTATGAAGGGATCTCTCTATTGATGATCCGTGTGAAGATACTTGCCATTAATGTCCGTTTTTTCTGGATATTTCAATAATTTCAAAGGCAACGGTACCGGCGGGTACCGTTATTTCAACTTTATCACCGATACTTTTTCCCAAAAGTCCTTTGGATATGGGTGAATTGATAGAGATTTTTCCCAGTTTTACATTGGCTTCATTTTCAGGAACCAAGGTATAGGTGACTACGCTGTTATTTTGGGTATTTTTCAGTTTAATGGTAGAAAAGATTAGTATTTTAGTGCTATCGAGTTTAGATTCATCCAGGAGGCGTGCATTGCTGATTACCTCCTGTAGTTTGTTTATTTTCAACTCCAGCATGGATTGAGCCTCCTTGGCAGCAGCGTATTCGGCATTCTCTGAAAGATCTCCTTTATCCCTTGCTTCGGCGATCTGTTTTGAGATCGATGGACGATCCAAGGATATCAGCTGTTGTAGCTCCTCCTGGAGCTTAGCTAATCCTTCTTGTGTATAATACTTGATCTCAGTCATGGCTTTATATTTTCAGCGACCAGATAATAAGGCAAAAGACCCTTTGAAAGGGCCTTATGCCATACAAAAATAATGATATAGGACTAAATGAGGTTAAGGTAATTTCTAAAAGTTGAGCTTCAGTCCGACACAATGTGTGCCGGAATATGGGTTTGTAGATCTGTAAGAATAATCAATCCCAATACCAGTTTCTTTTTCTTTATTGAACGGAACAGAAACAGAGAAACCTGCATTCAGACCGGTAAATACTGTTCCCCGGTCAGCAATGGAGGAATTGAAGATACCATCCTGGTAAGTGTATCCTGCCCTCAGTGAAAAGTAGGGTTTTAAAGCATATTCAAGACCGAGGGTAAACTGGTCTTTGGTGAAAGAGTTGGAAGTGAAGTTACCCGCCAGTGTGATACGGTGCATTTCTCCGATGAGAAAGTCATAAGAAGCTCCGATTCTTAAGGTAGCGGGCATCTCATATTTTTCTGAACGGGTGGCAACTGTAAAGAGGTCATTATCGTTTCCATGTGTCGGGATAATACCCCGGAAAGAGAGGCCGTCACCACTGAATTTCATCGTCGGGCCAAGGTTTTTCAGGGCAACTCCGAATTTAATCTGGTCTTTATCCCCGGTGATGTATTGAACCCCGGCATCGAGTGCGATTCCCGTAGCACTGGCATCAGCAATGGATTCGGAAATGACCTTGACATTCAATCCGCCGAAGATGCTGTTTGAAAATGCTTTTGCATAAGCAAGATTGATGTTGAGATAATTGGGTTTAAATGTACCCAGCTGGCCTTCCGGGGAATTCGTCGTGGTGATATCAATTTCACCAAGATTCATAGACATGATGGCTAAACTGAGAACCCCTTTATTCTGTCCCAATTTCTGAGAAAATCCGAAATTCATGATTTTTATATCGGCTCCCTGCAAATAGTCGGTGTACGAAAAGATGATCTCTGTCCCTTTGGTTGAAGCTGTACCCGCAATATTCGCATACATGGCTTCGAGTCCATAAGCATTGGCAGTATTCACACTTCCCCAGCCCGAACTCCTTGCCCATGGATCAATCAGCAACTCCGGTGCCCCTGCCTGACCCGAACGGTCCTTATTACCGGCAGAAACTTTATCCATAGGAAGGATCACCAATCCTGCTAAGAATATTCCAAATAAGAGGCTATAAATATTTTTCATATTCGTAATTTTTATTTTTCTAACCATATATTTCTCTGTTCACAGTTCAAAGGAAGTATTAGAACGAATTCAAGTCTGTAGGACGCATTATCCCAAACCATTTTAGTGTCCTTTCACCAATTCCATCAGCTTTCACATGGATCAGGTAAACTCCTCCCGAGATCGGAATTCCCGCAAAATTTTTCAGGTCCCAGTCGATGGAAGTCTTCGAATCTGTATTCACATCTGCCGTCGATCCTCTTGGCTCGGTGATCCCTGACTTATCAACGACAAATTGCCGGATCATTGTACCGTTCAGGTTGAAGATTGTAACTGTGCTTTTGAGTGGCAGGTTGACGATTTTGATCCTGTTATCCAATTGGTTTCTTTCATAATCGTCGTATCCATAATAGGGGTTGGGAACCACATTGATCAGATCGAGATCGCTTGACATTTTATCTGCATTTTGTTTGGAGGTTGCAATCGTTGCAGTATTGAAGGAATATTCAGGCCAGCAATTGTTTTCGGCAGTATCTGAATAGGATGCCGGCAAGGATTGGGCAAAATACCGGCTGTATGGTTTCGATATACGGATCTTGATCTTAACCTCGTTGCTCAGCCATTCTTTCCCTTCAATCGCTAAAGGCATACCAACATACATGCACGATCCATATGTATAGGATTGCCATATTGAGGGCGGCTTTTTATTCATATGGGTGAGAATGTAGGCGCCACCGTCATAAGCAGGAAAATTCAAATCCTTCCCGACAATCTGGGTATGAAGAGATCCCATGATATAAACATAATGCATACCTCCAAATACAGGTATGCCACCGGCATCAATAATCCGGGTCGAAGGATTCCATATCATATCCCGTCCATTATCAGCGGAGAGCCATGAATTCTCACCGAACATAATGTTCAGGCGTTCCCCGGTTTCGAGGTTGATGGCATATCCGGGGAACCAACCCATCCGGGTGGCACTGATAAAGTCAGAGTTATACATCGGATTTGAATTTACAACACCGGTATCGCCATCCACATTTACAGAACGATGTTTTCTAAAGTCAAACTTTGCTGCTCCTCCTTCGGATAATTTTGCATCAGGGCACATTTCAATAACCGGGCAGCGCGTCCATTTTGTTTTATCAGGCGTAATAACAATATCGACCGATGCCAGTCTGTCCATGCTACTGTTATACTTGGATCCTATTGAAAGAGCGGGTGAAATATTTGGCTGTCCACCTGCCACTTGATCATTTGTAACTGTCAGGCAGTAAGGCGCCCAGGTGCCACCCTGGATCTTTGCATAATTCTTGTCAGGATCCCATGGGTACGATGCCATATCCCAGTCCCAAAGGTTACCATTCTCGCCTTTATAAATACCGGCACGAATCCAGTTCAGCGAGCTTGCAGGAACATCATTATCCGGAACTCCTCCCAACCATATTCTGGAACTGTCGGCATAAATTGCAGCAGGCGCTGAGAGCAAATTGTTCCCAGTATAATGTGATCCATCTTTTGCCGTATCCCCTGCGAAGGGAACCTGGTTGATAGTAAGTGCAAGTCCCAGATTCAGGAATAACTGTTCGTAGGGATAAATTGTAGTAGTGTCCGATGGATAAGTTATGCCGGTAATCTCGTCATATAACTTCCATTTTCCGAATTGAATTTTGAGATTCACGAAAGGAGAAGCCGACGGGCCAGGGAACATCGAATCGAACTTAACAATAAACTTTCCTGTCGATACATTCAATGGGTCAACCACTTTTACGTTAAGAGGTCCTGCTGAGGTTTTGTACTCCGGGTGATAGGAAATCGGATAATCCGGTGTCCCATAAACATTCGTAACAGAATCGGCGATCGGTTTAGCAAGAATTTCGGCAATGGTTTGGTCGGAGAGTTCAATGGTCATTCCTCCGTTACCTTGTCCCTCGATACGTGTAATCACCGGGCCATCGCCTACTGATGAATTCATTTTATCGCCGATGGGAATATGCGGGATAGCTGTATAACGTTTAATATTTCCACGTCCCTGCAAATAAGGTATTAATTGCCCTTTATCAATCGAGTCAGGCTGGTAAGGTTTATATTGGTTGTAACCATAAGCAACCGCCATATAGTAATATTGCTTATGGTTGATAAGCGCAACAGAAGTAGTCAGTGGAAACTGATCTTCCGTAAGAACGAAAGAATGTTGAATTCCTTTGTCTTTTCCGGTTACCATTACCTGTCCTACATTCCCGTTAAGATCTGCATCAAATGTCCAGTTTACAAGTTTTGAGACGCCATTCTGAATATCACATTGTGCCACCAGCCGGGCTTTTGTATTATCAGAAAGCTCCGAAGCACCTACCGTTGCGTCTTTTAACTGGAATATCTGGTATCCTTCGAAACGATAGATGGAATCGTTTCTCTTATTATGTGGCAGGTTATCCGGGTTTTCAATATTCGGATCATATTCGGAATATTTTTCCTGGAAGTTATTCCCTAAATCATTTGATTTCTTGTTCGAGATGTAAACGATCAGTTGTTTATCCAACTCCTGGAATGTAAGATCCGGGGCATTGGGCCCATTCAGAACTGCGAAGCAGTTATCAAACAATTTCTGACATTTATCATCAACAATTTTTAACAATTCCACCGATTCCCAGGGAGTACCTGCAGCCCTTGCCCAGGGAATACCAACGGTAATGTAATTACAGGCGCCCGGGCGTAAAGTAAATGGTCCCGCAGATTGCATAAACCTTCTGTCGTATGGAGCATTACCTTCCGAGATTTCTGTCCATAATTTATGAGCATAGCTTTGATCTCCCTGTGTTCCCCAATCGCAAACATCGGATAATTCAGGAAACATAAAATCACAAGCCGGGCTGCCTGTATTATGGCCATTACCGCCATATGTCATGCGTTGACCATCTCTCCAGATCCCTCTCAGTAACATATAATATTCTGGAGCATATAGAGGATCACCCTGCCAAGTTGATGTGTTATTATGGTATATGAACCTTCTCATACCAAATCGTTCATTATCGACGATACCATCGCCAAAGTTGATGCCGTTGATGGCTTCAGCACGAACAACAAAGTTTCCGCTGTCTGCATTATTTGACCCATAATGCATCATTATACTTGTGCTATTCAACCCTACAATACTGCAATCTCCGTTAAAGGAAGGTCCTCTCTCCGTACTCCCTTTAAAACTGGGATTATCGCACCCGTCAGGGTCAAGGTAAGGCCCCTGGAAAAAGTCCACACCTATGGCAGGCGGGTGGTTGCCATAAGCTTCGGGTTGTCCTGAACCATCCACAGGGTATCCATTGTAGCAATATCCTAAACCACGACCCACATCGCAGCCAACATAATCATCATAAGCCCAGCCCAGATCGGTATCAACCCATTGGCTGAAATAAGTACCGGTCAGCGTATAGGTTGAACGGTTAATAAGCTCATAACTGTAAAACGTCATGTTATTAATATCATCGTTGGTTGCAAAGGCAAAATATTGTGCCCTTATTTCCATACCGATTGGATCCCCCTGTGTTTCCGAGTGAACGTTTCCTTTATCATTGTAAACGCTCCAGAGTGTCTGGTCGCCTTTCAGCACCTGGTCAACCAGGATCCCGAGCGTATCGGTTGCCCCGCCATTGGAGATCCTGCCTCTTTGAATTTTTTCGCCGGGTTTCAGGAATCTCGGACAAAGTGCATTTGCAAAATCATAATAAGGATAATCCCCATCTTGCGGGTTATATACCCCATCTATCCCATTCGGGCCATTCGGATTATCATAAAAAGGAGCAAGATAATTGGCATATCCATCTGCCCGGTCACCTTTTGCCGGCCAATTCAGGATGGATTGGGGTATCACGTAATCCGGGAAATCGCTTTTATTCTCCCACCAGGCAATGAATTCCTGGACTTCTGCACGGGTTATTTCGTACAACCTGTCGTATTTTGCACAGGTTACTTCATCAACGGCAGCCGTTCCATCAATTTTCAGAGGTCCGGGCCAGAAGTCGTTTTTCGTATGTGGAGTTGTATTTGTCGGGCCTTGCCCATAACGGTATGCCGCCAGCTTCAGGTTATTATTCAGGTCAATTCCTCCAATCCAGAGGGAGAAGGAAAACATGGAGGTTTTCTTTGATCCTTTAGGAATTTCATATTCGGCAGTTTCCAGAAACCATCCGTTTCCGTATGAATAGATCAAGGTCCTTACGTTATTAATGTCAAGATATTTGTAGTTGGATCCGGGAGAACAGCCGGCAGCTGTTTGTTTTATAATCTCGGAGTCCTTTTTACCCGATCGTTGAACCTCCCTCGCATAGGTTACCTCGAAAATCAGCATCAGGCAGAGAGAAAGCAATAAGAAACGAAATATATTTTTCATGGGTATTGAATTTATAATATTACCTGTAATATTTTTTTTCATCCTGGTGATTAAACATTGGGTTTAGAAATTAAACATAAGGCCTAACCGGGTCTGCCGCGGAGAGCTATAGTTAAATGGCCGGTCCATATAGATGGAATAAAGATCCCTGTATGATGCTTCATTTATCTGCTCCTTGATCTGTTTCTGATATTCGGGAGCAGAAAGATAACCGTCATCTGTTGGTGAACCTGTTGCAGGGTAAACACCGGTAACATTTTGGGTATTCAGAAGGTTCAGGATTTCAATATATACATTGATTGTAGCAGGTTTTTTCTTGCCCTTCCCCATCGTGAAGTTGAAGTCCTTGTCGATTTTCAGGTTCAGGAGAAACTGCCAGGGCAAACGGGAACCACTGATGGAACCGAGAATCGGGCCCATCTGGCCATACTGCATTACTTTCGAAGATTTGGTATAAGGTGTTCCGGATCCCCCGGTAAGCGTGAGGTTACCTCCCAGGTTTGAGAAAATCTGAACAGGCGGCTTACCTTTCTTTTTACGTGCTATCACTGGCCCATTGTAATCTTTTCCGCTGCTCCAGCGATAGTCGAATTCGGCATTGAAGGAATGGCGGCGGTCAAAGTTCAATGGGTTCATTGTACGGAGGTTCGGTTGATCGGACCTTATGATCGTTGAAGCGGCATTGGCATCTGATCCAGTACCGTCAGCAAACTGTAAGGTATAGCTAAAACGGATCCTTGCATTTCCGGTTCTGCGCAGGTCATAGGCCAAAGTAAGGCCTTTAACGGTACCAAAGTCTATATTGGTATAGGAATAATAGGTTTTTGGATAAGCGCCACTGAGACGGAATTGCTGGATCTGGTCACGCATTTCACGATAAAACATCGATAATTTCAAAGAAGATGCGTTGTTTATTTTTTGCTGGAAACCCAATTCATAATCAATCGTTTTCTCTGGTTTTAATGCCGGGTTCGAAATAGTTCCTGAAGAACCTGTCACCCCGATAAAATAATAGGCTACCGGATCTAACTGAACATTAGTACTCGAAGGCCGCTGGGTGAGGATGTCATAATGAGCATAGAACAAGGCATCATCCGATATGGGGAATGAAAAGGAGATTCGCGGCATATAATTGACCTGGGGTTGATAATCCTTGAAGGCAACGGTACTCATGGTTGTATTGGAAGGGTTTTCAAGATACGGTTTTACGCCGTTCGGGTCAACAACCTTGGGATCGGAAACAGGCGTACCATCTTTGTTGTACCATTGGTTTCCGCTACGGTAACCGGTTATTGCCGACGGGTTTGAAGGATCATCTACATAAACCACAAAATCGTCGCCGATGTTGCTCGGACGTTTTCCCCATAAATTCGGATCAAGTTCGCCCGCGGTTTTCGCCGGGAAGAAGAGGTAAGGATCTTTCAACACCATTTGATTTGCATCAAACCGGTCAACACGTAAGCCCACATTGAAGATCAAATCTTTAAAAGCAAATTTATCCTGGATGTACCCTGCCTCGTAAATGGGTTGAAAAGCAGCAACCTCACGTGTAAAATTGCCGTTAGCATCTTTTTTATTGAAGAAATCATCAAGGGTTGGCTGATGTGTCAGCTTTTTACCAGTATAATCATATCCTGAATAGCTCACGAGGGGTGCACCTCCGGAGAAGAGTTCGTCAGGGCTGAACATATCAATGGATAACAGGTTATCATTCAACTTGAGTGTATGCAGTTTCTGGTTCTTATCATAATAGTTGATGGTACCGGCATCATAATTATAGGAGTAGATATCTATAAAGTCGGTTCCATCAATGGGTAATCCAAGTTTTTTCCTAAGGTTAACATCAAAATTCTTCTGCAAAGTGGCAGAATATTTCCGGTAATAATTGATGGTATCCATAAAAACCCCATCCTTGTAAACAAGTTGCGGATCAGAGAGATCCAATTCTGCAATCTGGGAATTGGTTTCCAAGCGCATCAGAGGCCATAAATCGGTCCCATCAATACTATAAGAGCTGATTTTTCGTTGCTGGTACTGCAAGCCAACCTGGATTTCATGATGCCCGAAGTCGGCAGCAAAGTTAGCCTGGACATTAAACTGGTCAGATTCGCTGTAATAAAAACCAGTTGATCGGGTCCCTACATTTGACCACATACTGTAAACATTTTGCGGTTGGATACCATTGATAAGACCCTTGTTGCCAATGATCTCATCAGTGTTCATGTAATTTCCGGTTCCATCTGGATTGACTTTGGGAAGCATGCTATAGTATTCTTCCACCCAGGCAACCGATTCCGGATTATAATGATTGGCTGAGAAAATTACGCCTGTATCACGTACCCCATTCTGCAGATGGGCCAGTTTTCCTGTCAAGGAATCCTTCTCAAGGTCACCGGTATAGGCACGCCGTGATTGGGTTGCAAAACTGCCGATATAACCATATTTAAAAAGGTCTTCCTTGAGTTGTGCATCTTCCGACTTGGCATTACTCCTGGAAAAGTCGGCTCCGATTGAATAATATACGTTCTTAACAAAGGATTTACTGTCGTTGGCTGTCGGGAAACGCTGGGTAAAGCGCCCGTTCAACCTCCAGGTGCTGCTCATATTGTGTTGATTATACATATAATCAAGCAGGGATCTGCTATATTCGTAAGACCCGTCTGAAGTGAACCCATAGTTATCATTGTACTGGAAGGTACCGCCGAATGACATGTTGATGGTTGGAGTAAGGCGGAAATCCAGTTTGCCTGATGCATTGATATTATAGACTGAAGTATTCTGGGTTGTTTTTGTCCTTTCCAGGTCGTTTTTGGTAAGGTAATCTGCATTCAGTTCAACTGCTTGTCCGTTTGAGGATAAACGGATGGGCTTGTAACGAAGGTTATTGATAACATCATCTTTCGCTTTATAATATTCAAAGGCCCCGGGGTAACCGTCTTTTTGATAAACAAATTCACCGGCAATAAAGTAACCCATGATCGGAGTCTTGGTTTTTGTAGTGGTATCTCTTTTAGAGAATAAGGGGCCGGTAAAATTCAATCCCACCCTGTTGTAACCAAAACGGTCGAGGAACTTTGAGGTCTGTACATCGATGCCAGCACTGTTCTCCCGGGAAGGTCCTTTCGTAGTAACACTGATAATTCCTCCGGTTGCATCCCCGTAACTTGCCGGGGTACCACCCAGGATAACTTCAACCTGCTCGATAGCAGATTGAGGTAGTGCATTACTTCCGATTACACGAATACCATCAATATAATAAACCGTACCGGTAGAACGCTGTCCACGCATACTGGTAATGGAGCCATTGGCATCGGTGCCAACCCCACCTACCGTAGTGGCTACTGCCTCTGCCGATTTGTTTGCCATCTTGGCGATATCCTCGGAGGAAACCGTTCCACCGGAAACCGTCTGATCCTTTGAGATCAACGGAACCTTGTACTCCACAACTTCGATTTCCTTCAGGTTTATTGATTGTGTCTGCAATTCAACATTCTGGAATTGGATTTTGTCGGCAAAGATTACAATCCCTTTCATCGTAAAGGGAGTATATCCCACGTAGGTGGCTTTCAAATCAACTTTTCCCGGAGGGATAGGTTTGATCATGTAATTACCGTCAAAATCTGTCATGGATCCACCTACCTGAACACCACCGATTTCAACAACGATGTTCGCAAAAGGAATGGGTTCGCTTGTTTTCTTATCTGTAATTCTTCCCTTAAGGGTGCCTGATCCGGTCTGTGAAAAGACTAACAAATTTGTTGTCAGAACCAATGCAATAGCTAATAGTAAATGTCTTAACATACCATTAATTTTATGTTAAATTATACTTCGGGCTTAAAAAGATGGTAAAGATAATATAATTTTAAAATAAGTTCCAAATGATTTCTCCCCAATAATTGAAATATAAACTCCTTCTAAATAGAGGATCAAATAAAGGCAGCAGAACCTGCTATCATTTACATTTTTTTCCGGAAGAACGTTTCAGAGGTGTATTCTTCGGCGATTCTTTTTTTGTCTCTTTCATCATGGAACGGGTTGCGTCCGATTGGTTTTTTTCATGCCGCTTAATGGCCTGTTCGTACTTTTCTCTTGCTTCCTTGTCCTTCCGAGCATTTTCTTTCTCGATCCGGCGCTTGTTTATATCTTTTTCCTGTGAACAGGAAGAGAGTCCATTAGGCATTGCTAATAATATCACTGCGAAAATAAAGAGGACGCTTTTCTTTGTATGACAATTCCTTCTCATCCGGAATAAAATATTCTTATTAATTTTGCGTTTGGAAAAGAAATTGACATGAGCCCAAGGTTTCATCGAACAGGTTTTCTTTTATTATTATTTGTGTTTGCCTTCCTTCTCCCTCAATGCAAAAAAGAGAAGCAGCAAAATGAGATCCCGGTTGTTGCCGTCAGTATTGCCATTGATCCGAACTCCACTGAGTACATCCGTTTGAATTCTGTGAACGGATGGGAATACCTTACGGGTGGGTACAGGGGAATCATTGTTTTCAGAGCGTCAACCAATGGTTTCATGGCATTTGAACGGGCTTGTCCTTACGATTGGAACCTGACAAGCACAAGGATCGTGGTCGATTCCTCCGGAATTACAACCGTTTGTCCTTCGTGTAAGTCAAAATTCATTCTCACTGACGGATCGCCTTTTGCCGGCCCTTCTCCCTATCCGATGAAGCAGTACCAGACTACCTTCAACGGCAGCATCCTTTATATTTACAATTAATCCGAGCTTTTTAATAGCGATAGTGCTCAGGTTTGTAAGGTCCTTCAACCGGGATTCCGGTATAGTTTGACTGCTCTTCAGTAAGTTTTGTCAACCTGACTCCTAATTGTTTCAGGTGCAGGCGTGCAACTTCTTCATCCAGTTGTTTGGAAAGCCGGTAAACATCAATCTTGTAACTGTTTCTCCAAAGATCCAGTTGCGCCAGTGTCTGGTTTGAAAAAGAGTTGCTCATCACGAAAGAGGGGTGGCCTGTTGCACAACCCAAGTTGACCAGCCGGCCCTCTGCCAGCAGATAAATCTTTTTTCCATCCGGAAAAATGTACTGGTCCACCTGAGGTTTGATTGTAATTTTTTTAATGCCCGGCCATGCTTCCATCTGGGCAACCTGTATCTCATTGTCAAAATGGCCGATATTGCAAACAATGGATTCATCTTTCATCAGGGAAAGATGCTGTGCCGTGATCACATCTTTGTTACCGGTTGCTGTTACCCATATGTTTCCTTCCGGAAGGGCATTCTCAACCGTTGTCACCTCAAAACCTTCCATCGCAGCCTGCAGGGCGCAAATCGGGTCGATCTCTGTAACCAGTACGCGGGCGCCATAAGCACGCATCGACTTCGCACAACCCTTTCCTACATCCCCGTATCCGAGCACGACAACTACTTTCCCAGCTATCATTACATCCGTGGCACGTTTAATACCATCTGCCAGGGATTCGCGGCATCCGTACAAATTGTCAAATTTCGATTTTGTGACTGAATCGTTCACATTGATCGCCGGGACCAGGAGCGTTCCCTGTTCTTTCATTTGGTATAGGCGATGCACACCAGTAGTGGTTTCTTCGGAAACACCTTTCCACTCCTTAACGATGCTATGCCATTTTGTTTTATCTTCTACATAAAGCTCCTTAAGGAGTTCATGAATGGCCTTTTCTTCCGGGTTTGAGGGAACTCGTTTCAGCAGGGAAGGATCATTTTCAATTGCATACCCCTTGTGGATCAATAAAGTGGCATCGCCTCCATCGTCAACGATCAGGTTTGGCCCTTTCCCACCGGGGAATGTCAATGCCTGGTTCGTACACCACCAATATTCTTCCAGCGATTCTCCTTTCCAGGCAAACACAGGGATTCCTTTTATGGCCAGGGCAGCGGCAGCATGATCCTGTGTGGAGAAAATATTGCAACTGGCCCAGCGAACATCCGCCCCAAGTTCAATAAGGGTTTCGATCAACACGGCCGTTTGGATGGTCATGTGAAGAGAACCGCTGATACGGGCATTTTTCAGGGGTTTCTCCTGTGCATATTTTTTCCGGATCGACATCAGTCCTGGCATTTCTTTTTCTGCGATCTCAATTTCTTTTCTCCCCCACTCTGCCAGGGAAAGATCGGCCACTTTATAATTCAATTCGGTTTTCACAGTCATATTTTCCATTATTACATATGTTAGGTCTCGTTCAACAGACGAGCAAAATTAATGATTTTATTTTTATATTGTACTTTTGCCGGGAATTTTCAGATTTAAAAATCAACCCAATGCCCCTGTTAAAAATGGAATCACCTGGGCCCAATACAAAATTGGGAATATGGAGAATTGATGAGGCGAAAGAGGACCTTAAAGAACAGGTAGAATTAGATCCCGCTGAAGAGGCCCAATATGCATCATTTAAAAGTGAGGTCAGGAAGAAACAATGGCTTAGCTACCGGCTCCTTCTGAAAAAAATGCTTTCTCCCGATCTTCCTTTTCTTGAATATGATGCTTTTGGAAAGCCCCGTTTGAGAAATATCGGATTGTATCTTTCTGTCTCCCACTCAGGAGATTATTCTGCTGTTATTACCAGTAAAACCTGTCCGGTTGGAATTGATATTGAACACCTCAAAGAAAGGATCCTCCGCATCAAGGACAAATTCTTGATTGAGGAGGAGAACCATAAAATCGGTGAAGCCAACCGGCTGGAAAAATTGTATATCGCATGGGGAGCCAAAGAAGCCGTATACAAGATCTATGGAAGGCCTGAAGTGGATTTCCGACATGACATCTTTATCGAATCCTTTGATTATCTTTGCGCTGGAAAAGGGCAATGCACAGCCCGGACGAAGACGCCCGAAGGCTCTGAAAAGTTTGACATTTTCTTTGAAAGGATTTCCGATTATATGCTGGTTTATGCATTGAAGACGGATGTGGAGAAGTGAAAAAAAACATTTATAACGAGATATCCAATCGCATCCTGGTCCTGGATGGCGCCATGGGAACCATGATTCAGCGTTATATGCTGGATGAATCCGGATTCCGTGGTGATCGTTTCCGCGATTTTCCTTATCCTCTTAAAGGGAACAATGACCTGCTCTCATTGACCCAACCTCAGATCGTCATGGAAATCCATGAGCAATACTTACTGGCAGGAGCGGATATCATTGAAACCAATACCTTCAACAGCAACCGGATCTCCATGTCGGACTATCATATGGAATCTCTGGTTTACGAGATCAATAAAACAGCCGCTCAACTGGCGACAGAAGTGGCCGAAAAATTCACCCTGCTCACTCCCGAAAAACCCCGTTTTGTTGCCGGTTCCATTGGCCCAACCAACAAAATGGCCTCAATGTCGCCGGATGTGAACGATCCTGCATATCGAGCCGTCACTTTTGATGACCTGTATAAAGTATATACTGAACAAGTGAATGGTTTACTGGATGGAGGTGTCGATCTCTTGTTGGTTGAGACAATTTTTGATACTCTGAATGCAAAAGCCGCTGTTATGGCGATCCTCGACATCCGGAAAAAAAGAAATATGGCCATCCCCCTCATGATCTCCGGGACCATAACGGATGCAAGCGGAAGGACCCTGAGCGGACAAACGGTGGATGCTTTTCTGATCTCTCTTTCCCATCCTGAATTGTTTTCCATCGGGTTGAATTGTTCACTGGGAGCAAGGGAATTACGTCCTTTTCTGGAAGAACTTTCAATGAAAGCCCCCTTTTATGTGAGTGTTTACCCGAATGCCGGCTTTCCAAACCGGTTCGGAGAGTATGATGAATCACCCGAAAAGATGTCGGTATTTCTCCGCGATTTTCTTGCCAGCGGGTTTGCCAACATCATCGGTGGCTGCTGTGGCACCACCCCTGATCATATCCGTCTTTTTGCTGAAGCTGCATCAGATGCAAAGCCCAGACAGGTTCCGCCTGCAAAACATGAATTGTCACTTAGCGGACTTGAACCCCTTACCATTTTCAAAGGCAGTAATTTTATCAATGTCGGCGAAAGGACCAATGTAAGTGGTTCAAGGCAATTTGCCCGGCTTATCCGCGAGGAAAAATACGAAGAGGCCCTCGTAGTTGCCCGCCAGCAGGTGGAAAACGGCGCACAGATCATCGACGTAAACATGGATGAGGCGATGCTGGATTCGGAAAAAGCCATGACACATTTCCTCAATATGGTTGCTTCCGATCCGGATGTGGCAAAAGTACCGGTGATGATCGACTCCTCCAAATGGTCAGTGATCGAAGCGGGGCTAAAGTGTATGCAGGGAAAAGCAGTCGTCAACTCTATCAGCCTGAAAGAGGGCGAAGAGTCCTTCAGGGAAAGAGCGGAGAAGATTCGGAATTATGGGGCTGCCATTATCGTCATGGCTTTCGATGAAGAAGGACAGGCCACAACACTGGAAAGAAGAAAGGTGGTTTGTCAGCGGGCTTATGATATTCTGACAAGGGATGTAAAGTTTCCTGCCGAAGACATCATCTTTGATCCGAACATCCTGACCATCGCCACGGGGATGGAAGAACATAATAATTATGGCGTCGATTTCCTAAAGGCGACCCGGTGGATCAAGGAAAACCTGCCTCTATCCAAAGTAAGCGGAGGGATCAGTAACCTCTCGTTTTCATTTCGGGGTAATGATGTCATCCGGGAAACGATGCATGCGGTTTTCCTTTATCACGCGATTCAGGCAGGACTTGATATAGGGATTGTGAATGCTGGAGCGCTTCCGGTTTATGACGAAATTCCATCCGACTTACTGAAACTGATCGAAGATGTGGTGCTGAATCGCAGGAAAAATGCCACCGAAAGGCTAATTCTGTATGCAGAGACCCTGAAAAACACGGGTAAAAAGGAGGTTGAAGAAAAGGAGTGGCGGAAAGGAACCGTGGAGGAGCGCCTGAAACATGCATTGATAAAGGGAATCCTGGATCATATTGAGGAAGATATTGAAGAAGCACGACAGCACTATGAAAGGGGTCTGAAGATCATCGAAGGCCCGCTGATGGAGGGGATGAACGTGGTAGGCGACCTGTTTGGTTCCGGGAAGATGTTCCTGCCCCAGGTCGTGAAAAGCGCCCGTGTCATGAAGAAGGCTGTTGCCCGGCTGCTTCCATACATAGAAGAGGAAAACAAGGAAAATCCCATGGCCTCAAGCAGTGCCGGGAAAATATTGCTGGCTACGGTTAAAGGAGATGTGCATGATATCGGGAAAAACATTGTTGGGGTAGTTCTTGCCTGCAACAACTATGAAGTGATTGACCTGGGTGTTATGGTTCCCTCCGAAAAGATCCTTCTGACCGCCATCGAACAAAACGTTGATGTGATTGGATTAAGCGGGCTAATCACCCCCTCACTGGAAGAAATGGTGCACGTTGCAAAGGAGATGCAGCGGATGGGACTTTCTTTCCCCTTGCTGATCGGCGGAGCCACTACCTCTGAGATCCATACAGCCGTCCGCATTGATCCTCAATATTCCGCCCCGGTTATCCATGTGCGTGATGCTTCCAGGAGCGCCAGCGTTTTATCGGGTCTTCTGTCATCAGAAAATAAAAAAGCTTACAGGGAAAAGATCAAACTTCACTACCAGGATTTACGAAGGCAATATGAGAACAGCCGTTCAGAATCCCAATTTGTTTCGCTGCGGGAAGCCCGTGAAAACAGGTTGAAACTCAGCTTCAGCCCGGATGTGATCCAAAAACCATCGTTTACCGGCAATAAATATTTTTATGACTTTCCCTTGGAAGAAATGAGGGAGTATATCGACTGGACCTTTTTCTTCCATGCCTGGAAAATGAATGGCAAATATCCTGCTATTTTCGAGGATCCGGTAAAAGGAACTGAGGCCAGAAAATTATTTGATGATGCACAAAAGATGCTGGATGAGATGCTTATGAAAAAAATGATCCTCGCCAAGGGGGCCATTGGTTTTTATCCTTGCAACTCCTCCGGTGATGATGTTGAAATCTACACGGATGAATCGCATTCAAAAACAATAGCCACCTTCTGTTTTTTGCGAAACCAGCAAAAGAAAGTAGACGCTTCCCCGAATTTGTGCCTGGCTGATTTCATTGCGCCGGGAGACAAAGGGCCTGTTGATTACATCGGATGTTTTGCCGTGACAGCAGGACTTGGGATCGAAGAATGGGTCAGCTACTATGAAAGTCAGCTGGACGATTATTCCGCCATCCTGATCAAGATCCTGTCTGACCGCCTGGCAGAAGCATTTGCCGAACGCCTTCACCAGCTTGTCAGAAAAGAATACTGGGGATATACCCGGGAGGAAAACCTGGATGTCACGGCCATCCTTAAGGAAGAATACCTGGGCATTCGCCCTGCCCCTGGTTACCCTGCCTGCCCGGAACATTCAGAGAAAAATGTTATTTTTTCCCTGCTTGATCCTGAGAAACACACCGGGATCAGCCTTACTGAAAATTTTGCCATGTATCCTGCCGCATCGGTAAGCGGGTATTACTTTGCACATCCCGAATCGCATTATTTCGCACTGGGAAAGATTGGGAAAGACCAGGTGACCGACTATGCCAGGAGAAAAAATATCAGCCTGGAACTGGCTGAAAAACTATTGAACACAAACCTGAATTACTGAATATGAAAGTTATCGATCACATCAATAATTCCAAAAAAACGCTTTTTTCGTTTGAGCTGCTCCCCCCCCTGAAGGGGCATAATATCTGTGGAATTTACCGTACGATTGATCCACTACTGACCTTTAACCCTTCTTTCATTAACATCACCTATCACCAGGAAGAGGTAGTGTACAAGAAACACAAAAGTGGTTTGCTGGAGAAGAGAACGGTAAGGAAACGCCCGGGAACCGTTGCAATATCGGCTGCCATCAAATACAAATATCCTTCGGTGGATGTGGTGCCACATCTCATCTGCGGGGGTTTTTCAAAGGAAGATACCGAATATGCATTGATTGATTTTCATTTCCTTGGAATCAATAATATCCTTGCCCTCCGTGGGGACCCACCAAAGGGCATGCGGGTATTCGTTCCGGAAAAAGAGGGGCATCCCTATGCCAACGGGCTAGTGGAGCAGATCGTTGCCATGAACAAAGGCAAATACATTGACGAAGAAATGGAGAATACAACCCCTACCGATTTCTGCGTGGGAGTGGCCGGTTATCCTGAAAAACACATCGAATCTCCCAATACGATCTCCGAGCTGAAATTCCTGAAACAGAAGATCGATGCCGGGGCGGAATATATCATTACTCAGATGTTTTTCGATAACGAGAAATACTTTACATTTGTGAAGAACTGCAGGGAATCCGGAATCACGGTTCCGATCATTCCCGGCTTAAAACCCATCACTACTTTACGCGATATAAATATTCTGCCGCAAGTGTTTAACATTGATATTCCGGAAGCTCTTGTTAAGGCAATTGCCGGATGCAAGAATAATGAGGAGGCCTTTCTCGTTGGAATTGAATGGTCCATTCAGCAGTCGAAAGAGTTGATCCGGTATGGGGTTCCCGTATTACACTATTTTACTATCGGAGTATCAGCAAACATCAGGCAGATCGCATCTGCAGTATTTTAAAATCAGGCTTATGTCGAGGAATTTTGTTTTACGGGAAAGATTCTCTGACGGGAAAAAGAAATTTGCCGTGCTGATTGATCCCGATAAATTCGCTCTTAGTGAAATTCGCACTATCGCTGAATCTTCAGAGAAAGCCGGAGTGGATTTCCTGTTTTACGGGGGAAGTCTTGTCATGGAAAATAACCACCATAAATACATCGCTGTTCTAAAAGAATACTGTTCATCCCCGGTGATTCTCTTCCCGGGAAACCAGTTCATGATCGCTGAAGATGCCGATGGTTTGATGCTTTTATCCCTGATCTCAGGAAGAAATGCCGAGATGCTGATTGGGAAGCATGTTGTAGCTGCTCCCTTTCTTAAAACCTGTCGTTTTGAGATCCTGCCAACCGGCTATATGCTGATTGAAAATGGCCATTCCACTGCAGTATCCTACATGAGCAGTACCATACCGATCCCCGCGGAACAAGATGATATTGCTATGTGTACGGCAGTTGCCGGAGAACTTCTCGGGCTTCAACTAATCTATATGGATGCAGGCAGTGGCGCTGAAAACCCGATCAGGCTTCCTATGATAAAGAAGGTCAGGCAGAATATCACGATTCCGCTGATCATCGGGGGCGGTATTCGTACTGGGAAACAGGCGAAAGCTGCTGCCGGTGCAGGAGCTGATGTCGTTGTTGTGGGAAATGCCATCGAAAAAAAACCTTCCTTGATCCATGAACTTTGTGATGCCGTTCATTCCCTGAACCAAAAATGAAAAAGTCCGGAACACAAATGACGATGATTTCCCGGGTTTTACCGGGATAATTACAGAAGTCGGCCGGTCAGATACAAAAGAAAGAATGTTTTCCTGCCATTCCGGGTTTTATTATTCCTGATTAGCATCAGGGATCCGATTTCACCGTATTTATTTGCCAGTTTACAGAAAAGATTTTCGCAAGTGGGAAACGGGAAATACCTTTGTCTATGAAATAACTTAAAAATCATGACAACTTGGAAAATGATAAACGATTTCCTGCCTGAGAATCTTCCGGGTTTTTCAAACGGCTGTAACTTTTCATCTCTGTAATCGTCTCATGGTCAAATTTCGAAAACAAATAACAAATCTCAAATAAAATGAAAACAAAAATCATCATAGTTCTCGCTTTAATTTCCCTGAATATCAACCTGGTATCTGCCCGCAATAATTCCCCGAAGGGAGTTGACGGACCGGCCAAATTTGAATGGACAGTTTCGTCCACATTACTTGCACCGGTCACACCCACAGAAGCTACATTTGAAGATGTAACAGCTGGAAATACTGGCACTGCCTATCTTTTTTCCCTTGCTCCTGTTACACCTGAAGAAGCAACTTTTGAAGAGATTAATTCCGGTGAACAAACCCCTATGGTTTCAGGGCCTGTAAATCAGAAAATAGAAACAATCGAAAAGGGAAAAACCGTATATCCTGTATCTCCAGTACCCTGTGATGCAAAATACGGATGCTCTCTTTAACATCATATACCCCGAGTCCTCGGGGCCATAAAAAAGTCCGCCCAGGCGGGCTTTTTTGTTTACAGGATATCATAAAAAAAGCCGCCTTCCACAAGGCAGCTTTAACAAGATAGCGGATGTTATAGCACGGTTTAGAGAAGTTCATTAAAATCGGCTTCAGACGGGGTTACAGGAGCCATTGAAACCGTGTTTCCATTCAGTGCAGGTTCATCGTCGTTGAAATCAGCTTCTGCCGGGGTAACCGGAGCAAGGCTGCTGATGCTGAAACCTTCGGCTTCATCTTCGAATGTAGCTTCTGTGGGTGTAAATGGCGCCAGAACGAGAATTTCTGCCTTAGGTGCCATTTCTTCAAATGTTGCTTCCTTTGGAGTTGAGGGAGCTAATAAAAGAACAGTGCTTAAGTTCATTTCTTTATTTGTATTCACGGGAACACCGTCATTGCTTGCGAAAAGGAAGCTGACCTGGAGTATCAGTAATGTGGCTAAGATTATTGTATTTGTTTTCATTTCGGTTTACTTTTTTGTTTGTTGATGAAGCAAAAGTATACCGGATGAAGAGGGTGAAAAAGACAATTTCTGTTGAAATCGGGGAATTCCCGATAAAGGGCGGAAAAATATCGGTAGAAATGTCCGAGAACCCTTAGTTGATAACTTCAATAAAATCTTCTTTTGCTGTTCCACAAGAGGGACATATCCAATCAGGGGGCAGATCGATGAACTTTCTGCCTTCAATGGCTTCGTCATAGATATAATTGCAAGCCGTACATTCGTATTTTTTAAATGCTGGCGCCTGGATCTTAGTTTGAAGTTTTGATTTATCAATGTAAGTCGGGGCATTTTTCGGCGACACCCCTTTTCGTATCTGCCTGTAATACATATAGGTTATTGGATCTTTGGTTTCATCCATGATTCCCGAATGCAACAATTCACCAATAAATAATAAATGAGTTCCCAAATCCACGGTCTGGACAACCTTGCATTCAAGAAATGCAATGCCGTCATTTAATACGATCGGCACGCCCGTATCTTCGCCATATCTTACATTGATACCTTCCAGTTTATTAAAATCCTTTCCACTCCTGTAACCAAAGCGTCCAAAAAGATCCGGTGAGGCCTCTGTATGTAAAACCGATACTGAGAAAGCCGCGTATTCTTTGATAATTTCTGCTGTATAATTATTCTTGTTGCAGCATACTGCAAATTTTGGAGGTTCCGCAGTTACCTGGAAAACAGAATTTGAAATAAATCCATTCCCGCGGTTTTTATCCCCGGAACATACAATGTATAACCCGTAAGAAATCCTGAAAAGCGCTTCAACATTAATCATATCGCATTTTTGATTGAAAGTTACAAATAAAATTGATTTCTGGAAACAGATAATCACGGGTATGAACCCCAGGGCAAGCCCTGGACCCAAATTCCGTCCCGAGTTCTCGGGAGGTATTATACCCTCCGCTTTCAGCGGGATTGTTCGACTAACAAATTTTTTATCACTTCGTTCTAAAAATTTGAGTCTCACGAATAAGTATCATTGCATTTTTAATGAACAGCACACTATCAGTCAATTATATCCGTTCTATACCCTCGAGTATGACCCTCGTCGGCTATAAACCAATAAGAACAAAATATTATGAAAATCAAGAAAATTCAGGCATTTGAAATTCTGGATTCCCGTGGGAATCCTACGGTAGAAGCTTTCCTTGAACTGGAAAACGGGATAAAAGGACATGCAATGGTGCCAAGCGGCGCATCAACCGGTGAACGGGAGGCTTGCGAGCTTCGGGATGGAGATAAGAACCGGTATGGAGGGAAAGGTGTTTTGAAAGCGGTAGGTAATGTCAACAAAGTCATCGCTAATGAAATTCAAGGAAAGTCGTTTGAGAATCAGCGGGGACTTGATTTATTTATGATCGGGTTGGATGGAACTGCGAACAAATCGAAATTGGGTGCGAATGCAATTTTATCAGTTTCCATGGCTTTTGCCCGTGCTAATGCGAAAAATGCAGGGATCCCATTATACCGGTATCTGGGTGGAGACCATGCGCATCTTTTACCAGTACCCTGTATGAACGTAATTAATGGTGGCGCCCATGCAGATAATAATGTGGATTTCCAGGAGTTCATGATTGCTCCCCATAATGCGCCTTCATTCACAGAAGCAATCCGGATGGGTATCGAAGTTTTTCATGCGCTGAAAACCGTGTTGAAACTGAAGAATTACAATACTGGAGTCGGGGATGAAGGAGGTTTCGCCCCCAACCTTAAATCGAATGAAGAAGCGGTGGAAGTAATTCTTGAGGCTATTGTCAAAGCCGGGTTCAAACCTGGAACCGATGTAAGTCTTTGTCTCGATCCTGCAACCAGTGAAATGTGGGATGACGGCAAATACAAATTTTCAAAAAGTTTAGGAAAAACAATTTCAAGCGATGAAATGATCAAACTTTGGGAAACCTGGGTGAATCAGTATCCTATCGTATTGCTTGAAGACGGACTGGCTGAGAATGATTGGGATGGCTGGCATAATCTGACAAAAGCATTGGGTAAAAAAATAGAAATTGTAGGGGACGATATTTTTTGTACAAATAAAAAGATACTTGCCGAAGGTATTTCTAAAGGTATAGCCAATTCCATTCTGATTAAATTAAATCAGATCGGTACCGTAACTGAAACACTTGAAACCATTGAGCTGGCTTACAAAAATGGATATAACGTCTTTGTATCACACCGCAGTGGGGAAACTCCCGACAGTTTTATTGCAGACCTTACCGTTGCTGTGAATGCTGGTCATTTAAAGACCGGAAGCGGTTGCCGGGGTGAAAGAATTGAAAAGTTCAATCAATTAATGCGGATTGAGAGAGATCTTGGTGATAAAGCCAGGTTCGCAGGGATCAAGGCATTTAAGAACAGATAATGCTTTGAAGAAAACATGATGAATTTGATTTTTAACCATTTTGGGGGTTAACAATAATTGTTTTCAATCATAATCGCAATAATGATAACAACAAGCAGGAATCTCAAAATATCATATTTTTGTCGATAACAAAAGGTTAATATTATCATTGAACTTAAAAATTGATCTATGAAATTCACCGCTGGACAGATTGCCCAAATGCTTAACGGGGTTGTGGAAGGCAACCCGGATGTGAGCGTATCTACCTTGTCGAAAATCGAGGAAGGGAAACCCGGCTCCCTATCCTTCCTGTCAAATCCGCTTTACACCCATTATATTTACAAAACGGAGGCGTCCATTATTATCATTAACAGATCATTTGTTCCCGAACATCCCGTGAATAGTGTCCTTATCAGGGTGGAGAGTGCAGAAGTAGCCTTCGGGAAATTGCTGGAACTCTACAACCAGATCAAAAACAACAAAACAGGCATATCGAAACAGTGTTTTATTGCCGAAACAGCAATTCTCGGCAATAATATTTATGTAGGTGAATATTCATATATCGGTGAAAATGTTGTTGTCGGGAATAATGTAAAAATTCATCCCCAGGTATTTATCGGTGAAAATACCACGATAGGAGACAACACGATCTTCTTTCCCGGGGTTAAAATTTATTCGGATAATGTTATTGGGAAAAATTGCATCTTTCATGCGGGGGTTGTTATTGGCAGTGATGGCTTCCGGTTTGCCCCCCAGAATGAGGGAAACAAAAAAATTCCGCAGATTGGTAATGTAGTCGTCGAGGACGATGTGGAGATGGGCGCTAATTGTGCAATCGACAGGGCTACCCTGGGTTCGACTATTATTCGCAAAGGGGTTAAATTTGATAACCTGATCCACATCGCACACAATGTAGAAATAGGGGAGAACACCTATATCGCCGCAGGTGCCGGGATTGCCGGATCAACTAAGGTTGGAAAAAACTGCATGATCAGCGGGCATGTTGCCATGACAGGACACATTACCATTGCAGATGGTTCTTCTTTTGGGGGGCAAACAGCGGTATCCAAAAGCCTCACCAAACCTGGTCAAAGCTATATTGGCTCCCCTGCGATGGAGGCCTCGAAATTCAGAAGATCGATTGCGGTTTTCCGCAACCTGCCAAGGTTATCGGAACAGGTGGACAAACTGGAAAAGAGACAAAAGGGATAATCGTAAATCGAAAATCTGCAATTACTGCTTAATAATCTTCCCCACTTCCACCGTCCTATCATTGGTTAGCCGCACAAAATAAACTCTGCTGGACAGATTGGTGATATCAATTTGCGTCTTGGGTTTGGTGATTGGGAAGGTGATGAGTTCCTGACCATCAATGGTAACAATTGCTAAATTGCTTTTAGTTGTTTCTCCTGATATTTCTAATGTTATTTTATCTGTTGCCGGATTAGGATATAGTAATAACCTTGATTCCTGTGGCTCTTTGATTCCAACAAAAACGGAATCATATTTCATTACCGTTGTTTTTAAGGATCTCCCATTATCTTCAAAAGCCAAATAAGGTTCTCCATTTGAGCTAAAAGCAAGGCTTATGTTTTCAGATATACCTGCTGAGAAACCCGCATTTCCAACATTCATCCATATATGATCAGATGGAGAAGATTTATACCAGTTTTGCTGGGTAAAAGCAACAATTGGAAATAACAACATTAAAACGTAGAGGAGTTTTTTTATATTGCCAACTATTTTAAAAGGTCGAGCACCTCGCTATTAAAGTACAAAATTCTATCATTTTTTATAATTGCACTAATTTACTGAGAATACCAGGATTTTATGCAAAAATTCTGGCAAATTTTAATCACGGATATGAACCCCAGAGCAAGCCCTGGATCCTAATTCCGTTCCGAGTACTCGGGAGGTATCATACCCTCCCCAGAGTACTCGGGGGGATTGTTCGACTGATAAATTTTTTATCACTTAGTTCAAAAAATTTTAGTTTCACAAATGAACCGGAAGTGTTCTGGGCGTGAGATAAATTAAGGAATTAGTAAGAAATTGTATTTGCAGCTAAAAAACCGGTTCCTGGTTGAACCTCTGTAATTTTGTCACTTTGTGACTCTGTGACTTTGTCATTTTCAAGGAGAGCCACTCAGGGGATTCGGACCCCCGACCTGCTAATTACGAATCAGCTGCTCTACCAACTGAGCTAAAGTGGCGAAGTCGGGATGAGAAGACTCGAACTTCCGACCCCCACGTCCCGAACGTGGTGCGCTAGCCAACTGCGCTACATCCCGTTGTTTTTAATAATCCGGTTGCAAAAATAGTATTTTTTTTTACTTCCTTACAGGATTTTTGGATTATATGAAATCCCCACATTTGAAATCAAACAAGAAAGAAAAGGGATCAGGTATAAAGGAACCTTTTGATCTTTTGGGTGGGTGTCTTTTTAAACGGAACCGGCTGAAGGATGACCACCTGGACCCGGGAGTATTTGTTGACCCGGCTGTTTACATATTCCTGTAACTCTTCAATTAGTTCCTCAATCATGTTCTCCACATAGGTCGAAACATCCTCTTTCAGATGTTGGTACCTCAGTGCTATCTCTTCCTGGTTAAAATGTACCATGGCAACCAGCTGCCCTTTTTTCTGGACCACCAGCGATTCGACCACAAACCGGAAATTGTTGATCACGGATTCGATTTCCTCTGGATAAATATTTTCTCCATTGGCCCCCAATATGATGTTCTTCAACCGTCCTTTTATGTATAGAAAATCCTGCTTATCCAAAACACCAAGATCACCTGTTTTAAACCATCCATCCTCTGAAAAAACCGCTTTTGTCATGACAGGCTCTTTATAATATCCTAACATGACATTTGGGCCTTTTGCCCAGATTTCACCTTCACCGGTAGCAGGATCGGGGTTGTTTATCCTCAGGGTAACTCCTTCCATGGCCGGACCTGTGGATTGAAACCTTGTTTTTTGTGCATTCGCCCCGGCAAGAAGAGGAGATGTTTCAGTAAGGCCATATCCGATGGCATATGGAAAACGGGCTTCAATGAGAAATTGTTCTACGGTTTTATCCAGTTTTGCTCCGCCGATTCCAAAAAACTTAATCTCACCTCCAAAGGTTTTCATCAATTTTTTTCCTGCAATTCTGTTCAGCTTTTTCCGAACAACTGGTATCCTATACAGCACCCTCATGATCCATTTATCCTGGAATGCCGGGCGGATCTTGTTCCGGTATATTTTCTCCATGATCAGCGGAACAGAAAGCATCAGCGTTGGCCTGACTTCTAGTAATGCCGGAAGCAAAAGCGCCGGTGTCGGTGTTTTACCCAAATAATAAATGCAGGCACCGCATATCATAGGAAGGATAAACCCGATGGTGTTTTCGTAAGTATGTGAAAGCGGCAATATGGAGAGAAAACGGTCTGTTTCATCGATATGCTGTATCACCTTGCTTTTTAAAGCGGTGAAAGAAATATTCCGGTGAGTCAGCATGACTCCTTTCGGTGTTCCCATGGTACCGGAAGTATAGATGATACCTGCAAGATCCTCCTCATCGATGCGATATTCCGTTCCGGGTAATGCTTCGGGATCAAATGTGACTTTGTTTCCCACCGGACCCTCCACCGAAAAATCTTCCATACCGATCCGGAAGAGAAGAGTATTTGTGGCGATATCGCTGAGCTTCGGCCAAAGGTTATCGGAAACAACGATGGCTTTCGCCTCAGAATGTTCAAGGATATTTTCAATTTCTTTCGGAAGGAAATCAGGAAGGAGCGGAACGACAACAGCACCCATAAAAGTGGTGGCAAGAAATGAAACTACCCAGTTCGGCATGTTAGTTCCCAGAATGGCAATCTTGTCACCCGGATGGATCTCCAGTTGTTCGAACAGGGCGATGAGGGCCATCACCTGCTTCCGGGTTTCATTGTATGTTTTCGGTGTTTCACCGACCATGGCAATAAATCCCTTGTCACCAAAATTTTTAACCGATTCAGCAAACAATGCAGGGAATGTCAATTCACAAGTATCCTTCATCCCGGAACCCAAATAAACCGGCAAAGATAAGACTAATTCGTATAAATCAGAATTTTTTATACCTTGGTCGAAATTATTTCCAATGAAAATCCGGATATTCCAGGTAGACGCATTTACAGAAAATCTGTTCGGTGGCAATCCTGCTGCTGTTTGCCTGTTAACTAAAACGCTCCCTGATGAGCTGATGCAAAAGATTGCTGCCGAAAACAACCTTGCAGAAACTGCTTTTGTGACCGAAACAGGCGATTTGTTCAATCTCCGCTGGTGTACCCCGAAAGTTGAGGTCGACCTGTGCGGGCATGCAACGCTGGCCAGTGCCCATGTCATTTTTCATCATCTTGATTATCCGAAGAAAACGATTCGCTTTACTTCACGAAGCGGAGTTCTTGAAGTACGGAAAGAGAAGAATCTCCTTGTGCTAAATTTCCCTGCCGACACCCTCCAGAAAGGTTGTCTTCCGCCCATAGTGACCGAATCTCTCGGAATGGATCCGGTAGAGATCCTGAAAGGAAAAACTGACTTCTTACTGGTTTATGAAAATCAGCATCAGATTGAAATGCTTGATCCGGATTTTGCCGGACTTTGCAAAGCTACGGCGAGAGGCATCATTGCAACGGCAAAAGGAGATAAAAGTGATTTTGTATCCCGGTTTTTCGCACCCCAGGTTGGCATCAATGAAGATTCTGTGACCGGCTCGGCGCATACTACCCTGATTCCCTATTGGTCAGACAGGCTAGGAAAGAAAGAAATGACCGCCATTCAGCTTTCGGAGCGCCGGGGTTACCTGAAATGCAAAGACCTCGGGAAGCGTGTCGAGATTGCCGGTCAGGCGGTGACATACCTGGTTGGGGAAATAGATGTTTAGCTGGCGAGTTGGGGAAAGCAGATGATTTTTACTGAACAAACTTCTTCACTCTGCGCATGACCTTCAGCGGGGTTTCCACGATCACCATATTGTACAGCCAGTAAGGAACATTCCCGGCAGGGTCAACAAACCCTTCGAGGGTGAGATGGATCACTCCATTTCCCATGGGTTGGATCGTCCATTTCTGCCAGTATTTTTTAATACGGATCAGATCTGGTTTTTCGGGGATGACATTGCTGAGCGGTGTAGCAGTGATCGTTCGCCGGCGGGTTATTGGATCCGTATTCACATTGGCCTCCACACAGAGATCACGGTCGGTAAAGGGCCAGGGAACGTGATAAATGAGATAATACTGGAAATATTTGTCTTTTTCATATGTAAGCACTTTGATCTCCCTGAGATTTTCATCCCACCAATCATGATTCTTTACATTTCCGAGCAGGTCACAGACTTTATCCATCGAGGAAGTAACATCCATCACTCCCTTGAATGACTTCAATGAACTGCCATCATCTTTTCGCGTAAAAAGTTTTATCCCTTCCTGTTCTTTCACAAAGGTCCATGATTGGGCGAAGATATTAATAGTGATTATCAGAAGAAAAAAAAGAAGTATAAGATTTATATGAGTCTTGAAATTCATTCGTCTGAAATTTTTCACAAAGTAAACGGTTTCTTTTCAATTTTTTAAAAGTTCGTTTTAATATTTCACACTTCCCTTCTTCAAAATTTTCCTAATTTTGTATGTTTTCTTTTACCACCATCGTATTACGGCAGGTTCAAACTTTCATGATCAGGACGGAATCTGAAATTAGGATCAAAAAAATTCATCAACCCTTAATATAAGGATATTTTCCGATGAAAAAGTGGTTTACTTTATTTCTTTTCATTATTTCAATTTTTTGCCGGGCACAATCGTATCCCGCCATTCACCTGAACCGTCCCCGTATCTGGGCTGATTCTACAAGGTTCAGCTGGCTTCAGAATAACATCAATTCAGGAGATTGCGGCGCCACTTATTCGGATTTTATATACCGTTACGACAATTACTGGATCACCGACCCTCAGCTATACCTGACCGGCAGCGATTCAACGGTCTGGACCTGGAACTGGTCCTCTGTTTATGCCCGTGATGAAGCACTCTATACTGCTTTCCTGTTTAAACTTAACGGAGATAATCTTTCGTTAAAAAGATGTAATTTCATCCTGAACCGCTATACCTACTGCATCGATACTATCAATTTTTATACAATGGAATGGTTTGCCAAAGAAACGCTGCTTCGTACCCTCAGCGATGCCGGCGACTTAATTCTCGACTGGTGCTACAACTACCTGACTCCAGCCAAACGGCAACAGCTGGCATTATCCATTTTTAAAATGGACCGTGAATTCATGTCAACTTATATTTTTTCATCCGCGGGAAACAGTTATGTCTCCAGCCATAATGCATACAACTCCGTTCAAACCATGCAGAATGCGATCACCCTCTATCAGGCAGATGGATTGAGCAATTCCAAACTTGACAGTGTATGGAACTGGTATATGGCCCTTTATATTAAATGGACTACAGGATTTCTTCCGATTTACGGTTATTACAGAGATGACGACGGAGGATGGAACTGGGGTGCAGCTTATGCCATGTGGAGTCTTACCGATCAGTTCAAATTATTTGATAACATGCGGATCGGGACAACGAAAAATTTTTTTACTGACCTCCCCTGGGTATTGAATTCCATCAACCAATACTGGTATTTCAATCAGCCTGATTATTATTGTATCCACCTTGGGGATGGTATGACCGCGATGCTCGGGGATAATGTCATCTACCGGCATGCTTCCCTGTTCCAGGATCCACGAAGCATGTGGATGTCGCAGTTTTTCGCCCAGCCACTTTTCATGACCTATACCTGGCCGGTATTCAATAAATTATTTTATAAGGACTTTACGCTGCTGTCTATCAATAAACCCAATCCTCCGCTTGACTGGATCAGCGACAAGGTAGGATTATCGGTCTCACGAACTTCCTGGGACAGTACCTCCGCCATGGTGTGGTTCTTCAATTCATGGAGCAAGAAAGCCTCTCACGAACATGCAGATAACAATACCTTTGCGATTTACAAGTATGCGCCCCTGATCATTGATGCCGGATATTATGACCTATATGGTTCCATACATTTTAAAAATTATTATACCCGCACCATCGCCCACAATTCAGTCTGCGTTTACGATTCAACCGAGCATTTTTTTTATGGAACTGAGCCGGTGAGCAACGACGGCGGCCAGATCTATTCTCCGCCGATGATGACATATGATGATATTTTTGCGCCACAATTTCAGCGCGGCCGGTGGATCCTGTATGGCACAGGCAACGGATATTGCTACAATATTGCGGATGCAAAGTTATCCTATGATTCCACCAAGGTTGACCGTTTTACACGCCGCCTGCTGTTTTTCAGGCCGGATAAGGTGATCTTGCTCGATCATCTGCACCTGAAGAATGTCGGAGTAAAACAAAGGATCCCGAAATGGATCGTTCACTTTACAAATCAGCCTTCCGTAAACGGCACTCTTGTTTCCACCATCGTTCCGGGACACCTGGAAACATTTTCAGGCAGGGATTATACGATGTCATACCACGGCGGGAATGTTGCAATACGAACGCTTCTTCCTTTATCCACGCAAACAACAAGGATCGGGGGCACCGGCTATGAATATTGGGTAAACAACACCAACTATCCGCCGACTGGAACCATCGATACCGTTCATGCGACTCCAGGTAAATGGCGGCTGGAAGTGATTCCCACCCAAGTCACCGACACAATTATATTCTTTCACACCATCAAGATCGGCGATAGCATCGTCTCTTCGCTTCCAGGGGGAACCGGGCAAATAAATAAATATACCGCCGGGGCAGATTGGGATAACACGCTTTTCTTTTTCAATGCCCAGGGTGACACCGGAACGGATTATCATATTATGACCCAGATCCGAGGTAACCGCAGTTTATTGATCTTCGCCGCTGATCTCATCCCTGAATACCTGTTTAATATTCTTGTTGACCAGACCGTAATTGCAACTTTCCGGTCCGATCATAACGGGATCCTTCAATTACCTGCGGGATGGCTTTCAGCCGGAGAACATATCATTGAGATTGAAAAAAAACCAGGCACTGTTCCCGTTGATGAAACAGCGAAACTGACCACCGGTCTTATTTCTGTTTTTCCGAATCCTGTTGACGAAACACTTACTGTTGAAGTTCATCATAAAACGGGTGAAGTTATCGAATTTACGCTTTATACACCACAGGGAGTCCTGATTAGTTCGGGGAAAACAAGGCAAAAAGAGGTAATCAATGTAAGGCATTTTGCGGCAGGAACATATTGGCTCGAAGCCCATAATCCCGCTCACCAGCAAGTGATGAAAATCGTAATCACCCATTAAATACCGCCTTTTTATTATATTTCTAATTGCATCCCGGATTGCAATAATTCCGTTGAACGGTACGTTTTTTATTTTCATGGCAGGAAGAAGAGCCTTGGATGAACGCTGACAGATCGACTTAAGATATTGAAACTACTTTTTACAAATAGTCAATGGAGAAACAGGACAAATTTGATCCATATCAGATGGATTATTTTACTGTTATCCTGGTTCACTTTGCTCCCTATCTGTTCCTTTTCCCAATCCTTAACAGCTTTGATTCAATCCGGACAAGATTATCTCCGTAAGGGACAATATGTGGATGCGCTTGAACAACTGAACTTTGCCATCCTGAAAGAGCCCGCATCGCCGGAACTTTACTTTTTACGGGGATACGCAAAATTCAGTCTGGATGATTATATCGGGGCAGAAGAAGATTATGACCGATCCATCAGTTTTTCACCTTTCCAGGCAGAAGTTTTCGTGAACCGTGCGGTTGTAAGATGTGAACGCCTCAATTATACCGGGGCGTTCAAAGATCTTGCGAGTGCACAAAAGCTCGACAGTACGAATGCCGATATTTATTTCAATCTTGGCAGGATCAAACTCATTTTAAAAAAATATTATGCCAGTATCGGCGATTGCAATACGGCCATCCGCTTGGGGTATCACCACGAAAGCATTTATCTTCTTAAAGGATGTTCTGAATGGGGACTGAAACGAACCGATAATGCCATCTCCGATCTCAAAAAAGCAATTGAAATCAATCCTTCCAATTCCTATGCCTATGTCCAGTTGGGTTCAATATGGCTGGAACAAAACCATGTGGATTCTTCAATCATTTATTTTGATCGCGCGATTAAGCTGGATTCAACCAATGTTTATGCCCTATTCAACAGGGCGCTCGCCCGGGTTAAAGTTCCTGATCAGGTGGGAGCGCTGGAGGATCTCAACAAAGTCATCCGGCTATCACCCTATAATTCGTATGCCTATTTTAACCGGGCTATTCTTTTCATCGACCGGAATGAAAAAATGGACGCCATCCGCGATTTTACCAATGTGATCAAGCTGAATCCGAAAAACATCGTGAGTTATTACTATCGGGGGATGCTGGAAACGGATCTCAGGGATTACAGCAGCGCCCTGGAAGACCTGGATACAACTATCGGGCTATCACCCGAATATGCCGATGCATATTATTCAAGATTCCAGGTGAAAAGCCAGTTGAAAGACATGAAGGGGGCAAAGGAAGATTATAAAAAGGCTTACGAACTGGGAAAGAAAAGCCACTACAATCCCGATAGCCTGACTACGGAAAAAAAGGATTATCTGCAAAGCCTTGTTAAACTGAGTGGCGATTTTGAAGAAATGAATACGATGAATGGAAAGTTTCAGAATCAGCCTGTTTCCATTCATCTGATGCCGTTGTTTAATTCCTTTTTTGATAAAGCACCATATGCGCTCCTCCGGTTCTATGATACCTATTCGAAAAAACATTATCATTCGAATATTCATGGGTTTACCACGCATGATGAATTGTTCACGGATTCGTTATGCAGGAAAGGCATTGCCCGGGAAACCCGTTTGATCGATTCGGTTTCCAATCAGGCTGATCTCTACCTCAAAAGAGCATCTTATTATGCTGCACTGAATTTGTACAACGCGGCATTCAGAGATCTCGATTCCGTAATGAAGATGGATACCAGTTTTGTACTGGCTTATTTTATTCGGGGAAATGCACGATACGGTTTGATCCGGCTGATGCACTCACTTGACACGACACATAATACCCTCACTATAAATAAAAATCCGGTAGGGTTGGAAAACGGTACAGGAGATTCAGATATTTCCTATGATTCTATCATCGCAGATTATACCAAAGCCCTCAGCCTCGATCCGGGTTTTGCATTTGCCTGGTATAACCGGGCAATTGTTCTCACCCGCAAGGGACAATTCCGGAAAGCTTTGGACGACTTTTCAAAAGCCATTTTGTGCCTATCGGATTTTGCAGAGGCCTATTACAACCGGGGATTGATCAGTATACTGCTAAACGAGAACCTATCGGGTTGCGAGGACCTGAGCCGTGCAGGTGAACTTGGAATCCTCGATGCCTACCGGGTAATCAAGCGAACTTGTTACAGATAACCAAATGCAAAAAAAAGGCTTATCGGGTTTTCTGGTTGTTTGGTTTTTAACCTGTTGTTGTTTTGATCTCAGTTTCGGACAAACTACAGGAACAACCGATAAAAAAAGAGATCTTTCTTTCGACAAAACACAAACAGGGTTCTACAATGTTACAACCTTCTCCCCGGTGACTTTCAGCGGGCAGTTACTCAGTGGCCTGCAAACGATCTGCGGTTACAAGGTAAACAACTACTTATCTATTGGTGGCGGTATCGGGTATGAATATTTTACTTCTATTCCGACCTATGAAGATTTTAAAACAGATCTTTCGTTGTTGCCTGTTTTTATAGATGTCCGCTATACGCCGTTAACCGGAATATTATCACCCGTGATAGCGATTAATGCGGGGTACAAAATTTTGCTGAACAAACCATCCACGCAGGTACGTTATGATACCGTGTATAGTACTGTTCTTACCGTTGAGGCGCGAAATGATTATTCTGATTACAACACCTATCAGCGCGGAGGACCTTTCATAACTGCAGAGGCCGGCGTAAAAGCCAGGGTCTTCAGGCGGGTTGCATTTTTTCTTGCAGTGGATTACTCTTTATGGTCCATTTCAGGTGACTATTACCTGAGTAACAATGGGTACCTGAGGGGATCCGGGGGAAACTGGGCTGGTACAGATAAAACGAAAACCACAGACAAATCCATGGCCTATGTTCATATATTCCTTGTCCGCTTGGGGATCGTTTTTTAACCAGTTCATCTCAACCTGTAGTACACTATCTGCTCAATCAGTGAAAATGGTAGCAAAGAAGCGATGGAAAGCCGGATGCTGTTGTGGAACCTATATCCATCACAATTCCAATAAGCATTCCATCGTGTTTTTCACCTTTCAGGATCTTTTCATCCAGGTCGGTTGCAATCACAAACCAGTCATTTTTTCTGAATTCATGTGTCAGCGCCTTACCCAATCCACCCTGTGCACCGGTAATCAGAACTGTTTTTGGAACCATTATTTTGCTTGATTTTTATTTTCGATAAAATTAATTCTTTATAATTATTTGTGAAACTTAAATTTATAACTCGAACAATCCCGGCGTTTTTATAATTATGTTATTTTTGTTCATCAATGGGGTTTTTCTGTTCAATGTCAAAAGCAAAAACTATGCGGTGGATTTGTTTTTTAATAATGAGTCTGCTATTATCCGGCGGACTCTTTGCCCAGGATCAAAAGATGATCAAGGAAACCAAAAAAGAAGCTTCTCAACGGAAAAAAGAAGAGAAGAAGGCGAAAATCGAAAGCCAGTATAAACTGACAGAGAATCTCCTGGAAGGGAAAAATTTTGTGTTGGAAGCTCATTTCCTGAAATTTAGAAGTGGGGACCGGGTTAATGTTTCTTCAACCCTGAATTTTATTTCTATCGATTCTTTATCGGCCGTGATACAGGTAGGATCAATGCAACGCGTAGGATATAACGGGGTGGGAGGCGTCACAGTGCAGGGAAGGATTTCCAATTGGAAACTCGAAAAGGATGATAACCGGAAAGACTTCTATCTCACATTATCCATTCAGGGAAACATCGATATATATGATGTCAGCGTGAACATTGACTATGCAGGTTATGCGTATGCCACACTGAACGGTATCAATTCCGGAAAACTGACGTTTGAAGGAAATATGGTTTCAAAGGAAGAAACTGTGATATTTAAAGGGCAGACCCTGTAACAAAATCAATAGCGGGTTTCCTCCATTTCATCGAACAATTGATTCAAATAATCCTCATTCGCATCCTCAATATTTTGCTGATCCACTTTTTTGGACCGTACATATAATTTCCGGATGACTTTTGTTTGCTTTGGATCCAACCGGACGGTATAGGCATCCTGGTTATGTTTCTCCACTACTCTGAACTTTACTTTTGTATCTGACGACCGATTGTTGATCTCGATCGCATACCAATTCCCCTCTTCCACCGATTTAATGAATTTATAACGGATCCCGATCGGCACCGCCTTGAGGCCTTCTTTGGCCATTTCTTTGGTCAGAAGCTTTTTGAAGATGGTATCCGACCATTCGCCCTTTCCTTTGGGAAAAGAAAAAATTTGTCCGTTCACCTGCTGCCCATCTGTTTGGGAAAAGGCCATCATACTCAATGTAACAAAAATAAGAAATAGGATCTTTTTCATTTTTTCAGTAGGATTGATTAGTGTTGTTTCAAATTCTTTAACGAGTACAAAAATACCATAAAAACGCTTAGGATGGAATCGCATTATGCCAAAAAGAGAAATAGCGAAAAAGATTTCGGTCTTATTTTTATTTAATCTTAAAAAGAATTAACCTTTTTTGATTTTTGCTGTATCCTGGCATCTGAATATTTATCCATATAAAATAAATTCAGTTAACGAGCAACCCTTATTTCCTCCATCGATGTTTGGGTGGGGCTTTGGGTTTATGAGATGGCCTGTGTTTTCTAGGTTTTCCTGGTTTAGGAGGCTTCGGAGGCAACTTATGTTTTTGAATCTCTGTTTTGGGGATAATGCTTGCCGAGGCCAGGTTAATTCCCGGGAAATAACTGATGAAAAACACGAGAATCAGTCCAAAGATTAATCTTTTCATCCTCTTTTAATTTTCTATAAAGATAAGGATTTTCAAGAGATCTGGTTACATTTCTACTGATAATATCGGCTATATCTTTTTTTGAGGTGCTGGATCAATAGAGAATTTTACCGCAGAGGCGCAGAGACGCAAAGAAATTATTAATAATTGTATTACTTTTTTGTTATTAACCGATTAATGTAAAAAAGGGAATGGAATATTATAAAACTTCAGGAATAATTCTCGACGCTTGTATTACTGTGCATAAAATTATGGGACCAGGTCTTCTTGAATCCATTTATGAACAATGTCTGATGAAGGAATTTAAGTTAAGAAACGTAGAAGCCAAAAACCAGGTTCCAGTTTCTCTGATTTATAAAACTTATGAATTATCAAAAGAACTTAAAATAGATATTCTGGTTGAAAATGAAATTATCCTTGAATTAAAATCCTCCGAAATTATGCATCCGGTCTATGAAGCTCAAATCATATCCTATTTGAAGCTAACCAATAAGAAACCAGGATTTCTAATCAATTTTAACGTCCCGGTCTTAAAAAATGGATTTAAAAGATATGTTAACAATTTCTAAACTCTGCGTCTCTGCGTCTCTGCGTCTCTGCGGTTTTAAATAAAATTTTGACTTTTTACCTAATCCAGGAAGAATTTTTTCAAACTAGCATTCCGGAAATTATTTAAGAATGATTCCGGCACCTTAAAAAATGAATTACCCATAATATCCGTAATACATGAACTTGTATATAACAAAAATCATCAGAACCTGAAATAGATAAACGGACTGAAACCTGCAGCAGTGATATTCGCTTCACATATGATAAGAAGCAGGATCGACAGGAGCGTCATTACGATCAGGATCGCATTGGAAGGGGAATGGTAAACACGCTCGACCCATTGCTCAATTTTCTTAACCCCGCTCCAGAAAGAAAAGATCACTGCAAAGATTAAGACGGTCCAGAATTTCGGATGAAGCCAGATGTCGTTGATCCTCCCGGAAAATGAGAACATTTTGGAAAGGTAAATAAAGGCCAGGTGAAGGGAACCCGCGCGAAAGAATACCCAGCCGATCGTGATCACAAAAAAAGTAATTATTGTTGAAGGCACCTTCCCCATCTTCTTGAGATAACGAAGTAAAAACAACCGGTCGGCCACTAGGAAAAGTCCCTGGTATAAGCCCCAGGCAAGGAAAGTCAATTCAGCGCCATGCCAGAAACCACAGATAAAAAAAGTTATAATTGTGGCGATGAAGTATATCACTTTATCGGCCCTGATTCCTCCATAATGTTCTTTGGGCAGCTTCCTGGAAGTGGAATAAGCCAGGGGAAGAAAAATATAATCCCGTAACCAGAAGGAAAGCGTTATATGCCACCTTCTCCAAAATTCGGTCATGCTCCGGGAAAGATACGGACTGTTGAAATTTTCGGGAAGTTTGAAACCGGCCATCAGGGCAAGGCCGATGGCCATGTCGGAATATCCGGAAAAATCAAAATAGATCTGGAACGAATATGTAATAGCACCCATCCACGCAATACCTGTGGAAAGCTGAGACGGATCGAGGAGAAAAATGGTATTGACGGTTGTCCTGAGTAAATCAGCAATAAGAACTTTTTTGGCCAATCCGATCATAAAGCGGTAAAACCCGCTGAGTTTATTATCAATAGTGATGTTTGCTGAACGATCGGTGATCTGTCCTGCGATCTGCCCGGGCCTGACAATAGGACCGGCAAGCAGTTGCGGGAACATGAAAATGTAGAGGGCATAATCGTTGAAGCGTTGGAACCCGGGAAAACTTTTTTTGTAAACATCGAATGTATACGCAAGTTTTTGGAATGTGATGAAGGAAATTCCGATAGGTAACGCAACCTCCAACCATGTCGCGGAAGGGATGCCGAACCAGCCATGATCTCCACTCCACCGGACAAATAAAGGTATCAGGTACCTGAAATACAACAGTAGTCCAAGGTTAAGCATAATCGAATGCCAGAAGAGCAGTGAACGGGCCCGGCCTTCATGGCGTTGCATCTCCCGAATAAGAAAAAAATCGAGGATCACCGACAGTGCCAGTACCGCTACAAAACCGGGAGCTCCCCAGGAATAAAAAAGAACGCTCACGATCAGCAAAAACAAATTCCTCGACTTGCCCGGCAACAGGAAATACACTGCCAGGAATACCGGCAGGAAATACAGAAGGAATAAACTACTGTTGAATGCCATTGTTGCTTCTATTTCTTTTCATCCTGGTCGATCATGAATTGTGCATCCAGTTTTAACTGTTCATCGATGCTGCGTCCATTCGTTCTTGCTTTTTCCACTACACTCTGGTACCAGGCGGGATCGTTTTTGATCTTTATAATATATTTTTCCATCTGCATCTGAAAGACCTCCGATGAGACCGGCATGCATTTTTTATAAAAACTCTCGATAAACCCATAGGGAAATAACTGGTAGGTAGCCTCAGTCACCATAAGGATCACCATGTCCTGGCTGAATAGCTGTTCTTTCAGGTTGACATTGGCGACCAACCCGGTCTTCTTTTCATTTTCCATTATATCCCTGAAATAAAACCAATAATAATCCTTGGTAAACACATTGGCAGTGATCGCTGTGTACGTGAATCCCCACCAATAACTGTCGCCAATTGAAATCACTTTGGGCCTGGTTTTTCCCTCCAGATTGTATGTGAAATGCAAATAGGGCATGGGCAGGTGTTTCAATGGCCGCCATAGGTTCATCAATTCTCCGATATCATTGTCGGTATATCGCATGGAGTCGGACAGGGTCACTTTATCCCACCGGAACTCCGGCAAATTGATATTCCTCAGTTTCTCAATATAACGGAACATTGTGTCGGCAGCAATACTAATCCCGTAGGTAGTCCAATGTGTTCCATTCAGCGGGTAGAGCGGGTAAGGTGTTTTTCCTTTTAAGGCCCGGAACCATGCATTCATATCGATAAAATGGATCCCCGAACCCGAAAGTGTCTTAAGATAAGTCTGATAATTAGTGACCGGCCGTTGTTTGTAATGATCAGGAATGAGCTCTGAATAAAAAGTGGCTTTCCCCGGGGCAAAAATGAGAAGGAAATCAACATTGTGCCTTTTCAGTTCATCCTGGACCATCTTTAACTGTCTCACTTCATTTTTGATCTGTTCTTCTCCCTTGAATACAGATCCCCTGCAATTCTGAATATAGGATTCAATGAACAGCATCCCTTTCTTCCCGATGACTACGCCGGGAGCATCTGTATAATTAAAGACAGAATAATCAAACTGGTTCCTGAGTTTGATCAGTGTAGTACGAAATCCCATTTTTTCTTCGATATACTTCTGAAAGACCGGCTGAAACTCCCTGTGATAATAAGAACCTTTTGTCAGAAACGGACGTTTTGTGGAATCTGCAACCCCAATCAATGATGCCTGATGAAAAACATGAAATGTCTGTTGGACAAGGTGCAGGCCGAACAGGATAAAAACAAAAAATAACAGAAGGTATTTTATCACCTTCATATTAAAATGGGATCATAAATTTTCGCAAATATAATCAGACCTGATGATAAATCTTCAACGGGGTCTTATTTGCGGTGTCGAGGTATGATGTAATAATGTCATCGCTTTCACCATTATAACAAGGATTTTCAGGTGGTTATCCATAAATATTACCCGTTCGCATATCGGATTTTATAATCCTTTTCAGATACATTATTTTTACTATGGATATCAGAATAATACTCTTGTCACATCCGGAATGATGCATTGAGATGAATAAACTTATTCCTGAGCGTACAAAAAAATTCATGCCCGATTTGATCTTACATTTGTAACTTTTTACAGAAAAATCCATCTTATTAATTAATAAGTCAGAAAATTTAACCAAGCAAGGAGGCCAATATGAAAAAATCAACATTCGTAATTTTCTTATTATTTGGATTTATCCTGCAGTTGCATGCCCAGGAAGGGATGTGGCTGCTTACGCAAATAAACCAGCTCGATCTTAACAAGAAAGGACTGCAAATAGCAGTAAGTGATGTTTACAGCAAGGATAAATCGTCTATCTCTGATGCAATTGTTCAATTGGGCGGAGGAACAGCATCCTTTGTCTCAAAAGACGGACTGCTTGTCACAAACCATCATGTGGCGTTTACGGCACTCCAGAGAGCTTCGAGTGTTAATAGCGATTACCTGATCAATGGTTTTCTCGCAACCAAACGCAGTGATGAGATCAAAGCTCCGGGGTATCGTGCCAGGCTTCTCATTGACATGAAAGATGTCACGGCAGAAGTCCTTGAAGCTGCCAAAGGTCTTATTGATCCAACAGAAAAGAGTAAAAAGATAAATGAAAAAATTGCCAAGATGACTGAAGCTATCAGCAAAGGCAAGGATGATGTGGAAGCTTCGGTTGCACAGATGTACAACGGCAAGCAATATATCCTATACGTTCATAAAGTATTCAAGGATATCCGTATCGTATATGCACCGCCCAGTTCCATTGGAAATTATGGTGGAGAGACCGACAACTGGATGTGGCCCCGTCATACAGGTGATTTCTCTTTTATGAGAGTATATTGCGCACCCGACGGAAGCGGAAAAGAATTCGCTGCTAACAATGTCCCCTATCATCCGAAAGTATGGCTGAAGGTAGCCAAGGATTTTCTCAAGGACGGTGATTTCAACTTCATCATCGGATATCCCGGCCAGACTACCCGCTATCGTTCATCCACCTCAGTTTACTGGAATGAGCATTATAACTATCCGTTTGCAATTAAAAACTTCCGGGAGATCATTGACCTCTGTGATCAACTTACAAAGGACAATCATGAAGGCCAGCTGAAGGTAGCAAACCTTGTAAAAGGACTGGCAAACGTCATGAAAAATTACCAGGGCAAGGTCGACGGGATGAAGAAAACACATTTCTATGAAAAGAAACTGGAATTTGAAAAGGATTTCTTAAAGTGGGCAAACAGCAAGCCTGAAACCAAAGCCAAGTATGCTGATATCCTGGCAAAGGAAAAGGAAGAATACAAGGTTCTTGAAACCACAAAGGACAGGGATAATGTTTTTGGAATACTCCAGGGACTGGCCGGTACTCCTTTGTCTTTAGCACAGCAGATTATTTATTTCGCCCAGCAGAGGGATAAAGCGGAAGGTGACAGGGATCCGGGATTCTCGGATGAAGCAGTAGACCAGACTATTCAAGGATTGGAATACACCTATCAAAATTATTTCGAGGTTGTGGATAAGGCTTTGATGGTTCGTGCACTCAAGTTGGCAAACGGCTTACCTCAGAATCAGAGGATCACGGGACTGGAGTCTATTCTCACAAGCGATTCAAAGAGTGTTGAACAATTCGTGAATGAAGCTTTCAGATCATCAAAGTTGACGGATGTTAACTATGCTAAGACACTTTACAAAAAATCCACGAAAGAACTCCAGGCACTTAATGACCCTTTTATCAATCTTGCTTACAGCATTGATCCGATGGCTGTTGATATTCAGAATATCACAACTAAGTTTGGCAATAATGTGACGGAATTGAGGAAAGTTTATCTCGACGGTTTATTTGAATGGAAAGGCACCGGCATGTATCCTGATGCGAATGGGACCAAGCGGTTAACCTGGGGAAAAGTCAAGGGTTACCACCCGGCCGATGCTGTATGGTATTATCCCTTCACAACCCTGGAAGGTGTAGTCGAAAAGAACACAGGTACAGAGCCTTTCAATGCCCCTGCTTCACTTGTTGATCTTTACAATAAAAAGGACTTCGGAAGGTGGGTGAATCCTGCATTGAAGGATGTTCCTTTAGCCTTCCTGAATCAATGCGATATTACTGGCGGTAACAGCGGAAGCCCGGTGATGAATGCCAAAGGTGAGATTTGCGGCCTTGCTTTCGACGGAAACTATGAATCCATGATCAGTGACTGGCAATACGATTATGTACTTCAGCGCTGCATTAACGTGGACATTCATTATGTGTTGTTTATTACCGAGAAAGTGGGGAAAGCAGGGTTTCTGCTGGATGAAATGGAAATAGCAAAGTAGCAAAGCCAATAATGGAATTGGTTTGTGCCAGAGATGAATGAATGGCATATAGGAAAATAGTGGCAATCAATAATAATGTTTTCATGATTTTCTGTTTAATGATGATACTTATCTGTCATTGTCCAGTGATGAAGAATCCTCCTCCACCAATACCGCTGTTATTAATATCAGTAATAATTAGTGGGATAATTATTCAAATTGTCAAATTACCTAATAATAATCCCTCACGCACCGGATACTTAAACCATAGTATTTCAGCATCGCTATGAGCGTGACCTGATTGAAATTGTAGTCAATTCTCCGACACCAGGCACCTGAATTATCACTATATTCTGTAGAAGTCCACCAATAAGTGTAATACCCACGTTCATTATAGCTGCCATCATAGGTTCGGCAACCGGCCGGAAGTGCGGTAAAACCGGATGAATTGGTGGCGCCGGTGTTCGGGCTGAACCAATGGGCATTTCCTGCTTCTTTTAATTGCCCCCCTGCAGTATCGTAACCGCCTAAATAATTGAGCAGGGCTGTCCATTCATCATCAGTCGGTGCATGCCAACCGGAAGGTGAGATATTCCGCGTATCATGAACGGCATACCAGTTGTACAAGAGGCCATAACTGCCTATAATATTTGGGTTGTTGGCATAATTACAGTATGCACCTGTTGTTAAAGTATTCCAGTTCGAGCTGTCGGTTACATTCGGAATGGGATCACCGTTACGATAGTGAGTTACTCTCAGATTTTCTTTCATCCACACTTGATTGCCGATGATCACTGTGTTATAAACATTTCCGTCAATGTCGGTTACCGTATCGGGTATTGTAGAAGGATTAATGTTGGAATTGAGGTTAAAATCGAAGCTGCTACCCGCCTTATAACAACTGCTTGTAAGCATTAATAACACTCCAATTATAGCTAATGGGTAAATCAAGATTTTGGTTTTTTTTTTCATGATTTTTCTTCTTTGTGATCGTCCAGGAACTTGTGAATTTCAAATACAATTCCAGTAAAAAATCCGGCATGTTCTGTTTGCCTACCTCTTTTCTGTTAATTATGCTTTAGAACATTTCTTGTCTGATTCATCATTTCTTGCTTTATTTTGAAGTTTTTTTCTCACTCAAAAACCGGTAATGGATCCCAATTGAGAAAATTCTTTTCGATTGATTTCCTGATGCGAGATTATCAGCATACAAGGCCTCAAGCACAACTTTGTTTTTGATGGGATAAACGAACTGTGCATAAAGTCCATCGCAATACCCGATTGCTGCCTTGGTTCCGTTTGTTTTTCCAAGGCCGCTTCCCAAACCTGCCATATACAGAGGATATGGAGTGGTGGAAGGAAAAAAGCCCGGGAAAGTACCTTCAGCATAAATGATATCAGATGGTCCGAACCTCAGGTTTAATGAAGGCAGAAAGTACAGGTTATTATAATTCTTCGTGATTATGTTTCCCTCGTTATAAGAATTGATTGATTTATTGCCAAGTGGGAGCTTCATCTGACCAAGGGTAAACCCGGTTCCAAGGCCAAAATAGTGCCAATTAAAGGTTATATAAGGACTTATTCCATATAAGACTTTCGAATGCGGATAAACCGTTGTATATTCCCCAGACTCAGATTCAAGGAATCCCCTGGCTCCTATTGCAAACTTGTAATAGTTTCCGACCCATTTATTATGGGATACATCGATCCCTCCTCCATACAGGGTCCTTTTGGACCGGCCAAGGTCCTCCAGTGAGGTGGCAGTGAATCCCCCGCAATCATCATCAACCCAATTCTTATGCACCCTGGAAACATCCTCATAATAACTTCCGACCAGGCCTATTAAGCCGGCATCGGTAAAGATGATTTTTTCATCTTGTTTCCCGTCTGGATTGCTCTTTTGTGACATAAAGCCTAAGCTGCAAAGAAGAATGACGGGAATGACCCATCTGAAGCCGGCTATTGAATACCTGCGATACATCTTAACAGAAAGGGTGATAATTACCGGTATAAGAAACAACGCAATGGTTGATAGTTCCTGGGGATCAAACCATTTCCGTCCGGAGATAACAATGATGCTTAAGAGGATCGCCAGCACAACCTGACGAAGATCCGGCACATGGATCTGCCTGGAAAATACTGAAAATGATTTTGCTTTTGATTCTCTGAAGATCAGGACTAAAAGGCCAGGGAAAATGACCCCAACGATCAGCCATTGAATGACTTTCAATCCCCAGAAAAATTGTCCGGTAAAGAAATTAGTTTCAGGGGCGCGAACAAATTCTATGAAAAACCGCAAAACCGCGTAACATAACACCGAAAACAAAAACAGACTTCCGCCTGATTTCCATTGTTTCCGGGTACTCCAAACAAAAAATGCAATAATAAGACATCCGATTACCTGGTAGAGCTGGGCAGGGTGGACAGCAAGTGAAGTTTCATCATGAAGATGAATCAAACCCTGCGACAGATGAACCTGGTAGGCCCATGATGCTGCATCATAATGAACCGCCCATGGTAAATTTGTCGGAGTGCCAAAACAGCACCCAGCCATCAGGCATCCGATACGGGAGATCGCCATAGCTAATGGCAATGCGACGGCCAGGGTATCCAGCACCGGACGGTTAAAGCGCAACCAGGTT
>Ga0224524_1000046_pt1 | contig 51252 bp, 18 predicted proteins | sample CFST75metaG_FD_179895 | JGI IMG/M metagenome (GOLD analysis project Ga0224524, IMG submission 179895) | Peat soil microbial communities from Stordalen Mire, Sweden - C.F.S.T75 | ecosystem: Environmental > Terrestrial > Soil > Wetlands > Peat | place: Sweden: Norrbotten County, Stordalen Mire... | reverse complement strand
ATTGAATGATCAGTTCACCGGAGAGAAGAAACATATGTTTTCGCTTGAAAGTAAACCGATCGGGATCTATTTCATCCACGTTTCCTGTGGAGATAACCTGGGTTCACAAAAGATCATCAAGCAATAAGATGATCTGCTAAAACGTAAAAGAGGCTGTCTCAAAAGTACGAGGCAGCTTCTTTTTTTTTCTTCAGTCAGGCTTTCATGTAGAACAGATTCCTTTGGGCAAAGACTTGTTCATATTCCAGCAGGTAGTTCTGCGTTTCATCTGCGAGAATCTGCGATTCTTTGTCTGCGTTAATCTGCGAGAAAAAAAAGAATTCGTAATCAGGTAGTTACAAAGAGTTATATAGGAAAAGCAAAGAACCCGAAATGAATGATTTATTTTTTCGTGTCATGGCGTCTACTATATAATAAAATATAAGTCATTGAAAAACAATAATTAATTTTCACCACATAGTCACAATAGAACACAATAGTGTTTAACAACTTGACTTGAACTAATGTGACCTACTGTGCCTACTGTGGTTTAAAAAATCAGGAGGGTAATCCAACGATTAATGAGCAATGAGAAAATTGCGATTTAGAAGAGCAATGAGAAAATTGCGATTTAGAATTTATGTTATCGTTTTGAAATTCCTGAACTAATTCAGGAGTTAACTTGGCGTGAGAAAGAACTTTTTAGTCACCGAAAGCTTCATTGGGTTTCTTACTGTTTAATGATTTTCGCACTTGCTGCCTTATTGCCGGAACTGACCCGGATAAAATAGATTCCTGCAGGTCTGTCTGACAATGAAAACTCATGCTTTTGTTCTCCGGTAAGCACTGTACTCAATACTTTTTCACCCTGCATTCCAAAAACCTCCACGTTCGCAACGGAGGATGCAAAATCTCCATTTAATTCAAGAATAAAATTCCCGGATGTAGGATTGGGATATACTTTGAAATAGGTTGATCCAAGTCCAGGTATCGAAAGTATTTCACTGCTATTGATGGCTGACTGATTTGCAACAATACTGGGAGCAAGTCCACCAACGCCACAGCATACACCGGTTATGATGTAACCGTGCATATATCCACCTGAGTCAACACTGGCGCCAGGTAAATAACTGATCGTCTGTCCTGCGATCATGGTTGCACTCCCGCCATTCTGAACTATAAAGGTCGTATTATTACCGGCTATTGTGATGGTTTGAGTGGCAGTGTAACAATTATCCTGGCCATTTAAAACAGTTATATTCGTATCCAATACCTGGGCCGGGACAATAACTACTGATACGCTTTTACTTTGAGCCGGACCAGGACCGCAGAAATTATTGGCTGTCACGGTAATATTCCCACTGCTTGAGTCCGCTGTTGCATCAATTGAAGTTGCGGAAGAACTACCGCTCCAGCCCGGGGGTAAGGTCCATGTGTAAGAAGTTGCGCCTGATACCTCTGAAATACTGTAGGTATTGGTCGTATTCTGGCATATCGATGTTGAACCAGAAATAGTGCCGGGTTGTTCAGGTATTGTGTTCACCGTCATGATGACCCTATTGGATGTGGCAGGATTTCCGGTGACACAAGAGGCGTTTGATGTCAGCACACAGGTGACCACATCATTGTTTACCGGGGTATAGGAATAGGTAGTGCCGTTTGTTCCCACATCAGTTCCGTTGACTTTCCACTGGTAGGACGGTGTTGTTCCGCCGTTGGCAGGTGTAGCGGTGAAAGTGACAGAAGTGCCTGCACAAATCGGGTTTGATGAGGGTGCAATCGAGACGCTGACGGGAAAAGAATTGCATGTGATCTGAACATCGTCGATTGCCCAGTACCAGCCATCACTACCCATGTAATTCCATTTGATTTTGACTTGGGATTGGTCTCCAAGAGCAGCTATGACCTGGTTGAAAGCTGCAGGATTCGTAGTTGTGGAGGTAAATGTTATAATCGTTGTCCAGGTCGAACCATTATTGATGCTGTAGGAAACCGTTCCGGAAGATCCGGTGTAATACCTGAAATAATGATTGAATTGCAAGGTGATATTAGTAAAGCCAGTCAGGTTGAGGGTAGGCGTTATCAGGTCAGCATTTTGTGAACTAAAAAATCCATAAGCGTCACTGTTTAAATATGCATAATTACCTGTAAGAGCAGGGTTAGGTGAATATCCTGTCATGGTGCCAAATTGCCAGATTTGCCCGTTTCCCTTGTGGTCAATCTGTGACCAGCAAACTGGAATAGTGGTGGTGGCAAAATTTTCATTGTAGGGCAAGCTGTAAACTCCACACGGAGTAGTAAACGAAAGATCATCTCCATAAAATGTCCCATTCCCATTGATCGCATATGCTCGAATATGGTATGTGGTAATGGAAGATAATCCGGTAATCGAACTGGTGAATACCCCTAATCCTGATCCATCTGTCGTATGGTTTCCGGTAAGAGTTGGATTCGCTGCAGTACCCCAGCAAACTCCTCGTGCGGTAACACTTGATCCCCCGTCATAGATTACATTCCCACCGGAGGTTGCACTGACCACGGTTATCGCGGTTACCGCTGTAGTGGTAATACCCGCTACTCCAGGAGTGTATGTCATATCATTTCCGTTTGTCGTTCCATCGCTGTTCACACCAACTATTCTATAATGATACGGTGTACCGGGTATAAGGCCGGAGATATTGGCGCTCACCGCTGTATTACTGATGCCCGAACCAGCTGGTGTCGCAGGAGTAGAATTCCCATAACTGATCGTGGTTCCCCAATCGAAATAATACGTGCTGGCTAACCCATTTGGGTTGATGGTGCCGTTTATTGTTGCTGAAGTTTCAGTAACAGGATTTGCAGCCAGGGTTGTCACCGTAGGATTATAACTTAATTTAAAGGAGGCGATCCGCGTTTTCCAGTTTGCTCCGCCTGATGTCTGAATATATTCGGTGGTGAACCAGAAGGTTTGATCATCAGTGGGATCAACCGACATACCGCTATAATCGCCCCATCGGCAAGCGCTTCCCGTTTGATTTCCGGTACCATCTATAATGGTTTGCTCTGCTACCGTCATTTGTCCCAAAGCATCAGTTGCTCTGCGGCCCGTATAACGAATGGTCGGGTAAACATCGGTACTGTTTGAAACGGAATAACCTAATGCAATATCCCCATTGGCATTCATGGCAACGCTACCAACCCATCGGTGTGAGGCATCCGGGGAATAGGTTCCCTGCTGGTATATCGTCCAGGCGCTGCCTGTATTTCGTAATTCATACCAACGAATCCCTGCGTGTCCGTTTCCATCAACATTTACGGTATGATTGGTTACCATGGCCCGGTAACTGCCGAAATTCCTGTACTGCAGACGGTACATTAAGCGATCGGACAGGGATTCCAGTTCTATCGATGTTCCTGGTTGGGGAATACATCTTCCCCTGGTCGCCGTACAAATTTCAGAATTGAAGGAAGCAGTCACCAGGCTGTACGCTTCCGATAACGTAGAATTTGCAGTAGTTGTCCAGTCAACATGGAATTGCCAGATCTTCAGATAATCTTCCGTTGGAGAAGACCAGTCGTTAAAATAGGTAAAATAATTGGGTTCATTGGCAATTGGCGCCGTGGTTCCATCCCAATCAGAAGGGAGCATACATGCAGGATCACCGGTAGCGCCGAGATCAATATAAACCATTTGGGCAGTCGGATCACCGGTGAGCATCTTTGTTCTTTCTAATGCACAGGCGCCAACACCTCCCCACGTAGAGCCACCGACAAACTGATTGAAAGACAAGTAATAGCCATCCGGCCAGATACCGAATTTTGGATAATCCGGCATTTTATTCCCGAATTGGAAAACATACCTGTACCAGGCTCCTGTGGGATCAGAAGTTTGTGAGATGGCAACCAACTCAGCATAATTTCCCGAAGGTAAGGAAAACTCCGATATAAGCCAACGACTGGCCACCTGGTCATACAAAACAACCGGGTCCCCACTATTGGTACCATTCCACGGCGCTGGTATTCCTGCAAAAATTGTACTTATGGCAGCAGGTCCCAGTAATACCGTTCCTGTTTTTGAATAGACGGCAAAATTCACATTTACTACCTGCACATATTTATCCGGACCTACATCACCCTGGGTATCAGGTGGATAAACACCGGATAGATTACCGATTCCTTCAAAGTTCTGAAGAGGCGCTGGATTAAGAGGAAGATAGGTCCCATCCTGTTTTTGCCATATCGGGTCTTCCGGCAAAAGAAAGGGGTGCGTTACCCGGTGATTGAATTCTTTCATTCCAATCCTGTTTTGAACTTCCCGGTCAGGAGCGTTCCTTTTTTTACGTATTTGAATAAGTTTCATTTCACGTAAAGGCGGAGTTACATCGGCGTAAGCGGCTTGTTTCACGAACGTAGGATGATAAACAGTCGTCTGAGCAGAAAGGGAATACGACAATGAAACAACAAATATCATCAGGAAGAAAAGAACTATGTTTTTCATAGCAAAACATCTTATAAATAGGATTCTTGTTAAATTTTTGATCGAAAATAATCTTCTGCGCAAAGATAGAGATTATAAACCATTGTGAGACCCCTTGGTATCTTTACAAGCTCAATTCAGGAACCTGCTGAAGTAAAAGTTCAATAGCAGTTCTACCGGGAAAACCCTTTTCCGCTTCCTATACTTCAGGAAGTGAAAAGGTTAAATCGATGGAAGATAGTGGAGATCGGCAAAATATGCCGGAGTGCACATTTTTATTGGGTTTCTTACTGTTTAATGATTTTCGCACTTGATGCCTTACTGCCGGAACTGACCCGGATAAAATAGATTCCTGCAGGTCTGTCTGACAACGAAAACTCATGCTTTTGTTCTCCGGTAAGCACTGTACTCAATACTTTTTCACCCTGCATTCCATAAACCTCCACAGTCGTAACGGAGGATGCAAAATCTCCATTTAATTCAAGAATAAAATTCCCGGAGGTAGGATTGGGATATACTTTGAAATAGGTTGATCCAAGTCCAGGTACCGAAAGTATTTTAACACTATCGATGCCCGAATGATTTTCAACAATACTTGGAGCAAGTCCACCGATACCACAGCATACACCGGTGGCGATGTAACCGTGCATATATCCACCCGAGTCAACACTGGCGCCAGGTAAATAACTGATCGTCTGTCCTGCAATCATGGTTACACTCCCGCCATTCGAAATTATAAAGGTCGTATTATTACCGGCTACTGTGATGTTTTGAGTAGCAGTGTAACAATTGTTCTGGCCATTTAAAACAGTTATATCTGTAACCGATACCTGGGCCGGGATAATAACTACTGGTACTCTTTTACTTTGAGCCGGACCAGGACCGCAGGAATTATTGGCTGTCACGGTAATGCTCCCAGTGGTTGTGTCCGCTGTTGCATCAATTGAAGTTGTGGTAGAACTACCGCTCCAGCCTGAGGGCAAGGTCCATGTATAAGAAGTTGCACCTGATACGTCTGAAATACTGTAAGTATTGGTCGTATTCTGGCATATTGGCGCTGGACCGGAAATAGTGCCGGGTTGATCTGGAAATGGGTTAACCGTTGCAATTACAGCAGTTCTTGAATCTGTTGTACATCCATTTGCTGTTGCATCTGCATAATAGGCGGTAGTTACTGATATGGATGGTGTCGTAAAGGAAGTTCCTGCACCTAATGATGAACCTCCTGTAGATGCAGCATACCAGTTGATCGTTCCTGCTGAAGCGGTTGCTCCTAAGTTTACTGTCCCTGTACCACAACGGGAACCCGGAGTTGTGCCGGTTATGGTTGGTATGGCGTTGACAGTCGCTGTTACAGCAGTTCTTAAATCTGTTGTACATCCATTTGCTGTTGCATCTGTATAATAGGGAGTAGTTACTGAAATGGTTGGAGTCGTAAAGGAGGTTCCTGTACCTAATGATGAACCCCCTGTTGATGCAGCATACCAGTTGATCGTTCCTGCTGAAGCGGTTGCTCCTAATGTTACTGTCCCTGTACCACAACGGGAACCCGGAGTTGTGCCGGTTATAGTCGGTATGGCATTGACAGTTGCTGTTACAGCAGTTCTTGAATCTGTTGTACATCCATTTGCTGTTGCATCTGCATAATAGGGAGTAGTTACTGAAATGGATGGGGTCGTAAAGGAGGTTCCTGTACCTAATGATGAACCCCCTGTAAATGCAGCATACCAGTTGATCGTTCCTGCTGAAGCGGTTGCTCCTAATGTCACTGTCCCTGTACCACAACGGGAACCCGGAGTCGTGCCGGTTATGGTTGGTATGGTGTTGACAGTCGCTGTTATAGCAGTTCTTGAAGCTGTTGTACATCCATTTGCTGTTGCATCTGCATAATAGGGAGTAGTCACTGAAATGGATGGAGTTGTAAAGGATGTTCCTGTACCTAATGATGAACCCCCTGTAGATGCAGCATACCAGTTGATCGTTCCTGCTGAAGCGGTTGCTCCTAAGTTTACTGTCCCTGCACCACAACGGGAACCCGGAGTTGTGCCGGTTATGGTTGGTATGGCGTTGACAGTTGCTGTTACAGCAGTTCTTGAAGCCGTTGTACATCCATTTGCTGTTGCATCTGCATAATAGGGAGTAGTCACTGAAATGGATGGGGTCGTAAAGGAAGTTCCTGTACCTAATGATGAACCCCCTGTAGATGCAGCATACCAGTTGATCGTTCCTGCCGAAGCGGTTGCTCCTAATGTTACTGTTCCTGTACCACAACGGGACCCCGGAGTCGTGCCGGTTATGGTTGGTATGGTGTTGACAGTCATGGTCACGATATTTGAGGTAGCAGGATTACCGGTGGTACAGGTTGCATTCGAGGTCAGCACACAGGTGACAGCGTCAGTGTTCACCGGAGTATAGGAATAAGTAGGGCTGTTTGTTCCCACATTGACTGCGTTGACTTTCCACTGGTAGGACGGTGTTGTTCCGCCGTTTGTCGGTGTTGCGGTTAAAATAACACTCGTGCCGGCGCAAACCGGGTTGGCAGATGGAGCTATTGAAATGCTGACAGGCAGAATTGGGTTAACTGTAATGGTTATTGTATTGGTTGGCAGAGGGCCTCCACATGTACCCGTGGCATTTTGCAACTGTCTGTAATAAGTTGTAACTGACAACGATCCTGGTTGGTAGTTCAGCATAGTAGCCCCACTGATATTGTTAAACGTGCTATTATTTAATGAATTTTGCCACTGGTAAGTGGGCGATGTACCATTCAGCGGCGCTACTCCAAGCAATTGTGCCGGCGTCGTATTCACACATATTACCTGGTTTGCACTGATCGAACCAACGGATAACAATGGGCCGACACTCATGGTCACGATATTTGAAGTAGCAGGATTACCGGTGATACAGTTTGCATTGGAAGTCAGTACACAGGTGACAGCATCATTGTTCACCGGGGTATAGGAATAGGTAGCGCTGTTTGTTCCCACATTGATTGCGTTGACTTTCCACTGGTAGGACGGTGTTGTTCCGCCGTTTGTCGGTGTTGCGGTGAAGTTAACACTCGTGCCGGAGCAAACAGGATTTGATGAAGGTGCAATGGAAATACTTACGGGATAAGTGGTACTACAGGTCCCTGTAATCTGAACATTATCGATCGCCCAGTAATAAGCATATGTTCCCGTATAATTCCATTTGATTTTAACCTGGGATTGGCCTGCAAGAGCAGCAATGACCTGGTTGAACGTTGCAGGATTTGCAGTCGTGGTTGTGAATGTTGCAATCGTTGTCCAGGTTGAACCATTATTGATGCTGTAAGAAAGCGTTCCGGAAGATGGGTCGTACCACCTGAAGTAATGATTGAACTGCAAGGTGATATTGGTAAACCCAGTCAGGTTGAGAAGAGGCGTAACCAGGTCAGCATTTTGGGAATTGTTATTTCCATATCCGTCACTGTTCAGGTATGCATAATTTCCTGTTAGATTAGGAATATACCCTGGATATCCTGTGATAGTACCGAATTGCCATATCTGTCCATTTCCCGAGTTGTCAACCTGCGACCAGCAACCGGGAATGGAAGTCGTTGAAAAGCTTTCATTGAAAGGTACGGAATAAATTCCGCACAGGGTCGTAAAGGTAAGGTCGGATCCATAAATGGTACTGTTTGCGTTGGTTGCATATGCCCTGATGTGATAGGTAGTATTTCCCGTTAAGCCCGTGAGCGAACTGGTAAACACCCCTGTACCTGTACCATCGGTCGTATGACTTCCGGAAATGGTGGGGTTTGCGGTAGTGCCCCAGCAGGTTCCCCTTGCGGTAACAGAAGATCCGCCATCCGTCGTAACATTACCTCCTGCAGTTGCAGTGGTCGCTGTTATAGCAGAGGCAGCCGTTGTGACAACGATAGCTCCACCCGGTGTAAATGTCATATCAAGCCCGTTGGATGTGCCATCGCTGTTTGTCCCATCGATCCTGTAATGATAGGTAACACCTGTTGTCAGGCTGGAAAGAACGGCAGATACAGGGACATCGGAGGTGCCTGATCCGGCAGACAGAATAGGGGTGTTATTTCCATAGGATGGAGTAGTTCCCCACTCAAAATGATACGTGGTTGCTAGTCCATTGGGATTAATGGTTCCATTCAATGTACCCCCTGTGATGGTAATGGAAGTTGCCGTCTGGGTGGCAACACTTGGTGCATGGTTAAAACGGAAGGACGCAATACGTGTTTTCCAACCGCGATCTGAAGTCGTTGCATAATATTCCTGTGTGTACCAGTATGTAGCTTTTGCACTCGGATCACAAGTCATCGAGCTGTAATCACCCCAGCGGTCGTAAGTTGTTGTTTGTGAACCTGTTCCAATGAAGATCCCTCTTTCAGCAATAGACATTGTACCCAGGGCATCATTTTTCTTCCTCCCGCAATAACGGATGGAAGGGTAAAGACTGGCCCCTGAAACCGAGTAACCCAATGCCATATTCCCGCTTGAATCCTGGGCAATACTGCCCATCCAGCGGCTGTTGTTATCTGCAGGAGAATAAGTTCCTGATTGGTAAATCGACCATGCGCCGGTTGTCTTTCTCAATTCATACCAGCGGATACCCGCCACTGTACTGGAAATATCTACTGTGTGATTGCATACCATGGCTTCATGATCGGAAAAGTGCCGGTACTGAAGCCGGTACATCATACGGTCGTTGATAACATCAAGTTTCTGGTTTGTTCCGGGTTGGGGAATACCGGTTATATTTGAGGTAAAAGCTGTCACCGGAAGGGACAGAAAATTAGCAAAGGTCGAATTGGCAGTATTGTTCCAGTCAACATGAAATTCATAAATGCCGAGATGGTCATTTAAAGTTCCGTCATAAGCATAAAGGTAATAGTTGGGCGGAGTTCCTGGAGGGAAAGGGCCGTCACAATCGGAAGGTAACCATCCAAAAGCTTCGTCAGTATTAGGTTTTGTGAACGTCACCATGGTAGGAGTAGCGTTTCCTGCCAGCATCTGGGTACGGTTAAAAACTGCAGCCATAATTCCGGCATAGCTCCCTGAAGTGGAAGTAAAAAGGTGTGCCGACATGTAGTATCCATCCGGCCATACAGCTAACTTGGGATAATCATCCATGTAAGTGAACGAATATTGCCAACGATACCAGGTACCGGTTGGATCGGGCGTTGTCGATACAGCAATCATCTGGTAAAAAGGCCCGGAAGCATTCGGAAGAGAGAACTGGGAAAATAGCCAGCGATCGGCCTGATCATCATAAACAACTACTGCATCCCCGTCGTTTTCATTGTTTGGCATTCCTGACCATACTGAACTATTGTCCAGAGGACCCAACAGGAGCGTTCCAGTTTTACTATAAATTGAATAATGGCAATTTACTACCTGGAAATAATGGTTTGGCCCTACATCGCCATAGGTGTCAGGAGGAACATATCCCTGAGTGTTTGTATTTCCGTCGAAATTCACAATCGTGGTATCGGTAGTTGTTGTTCCATTCATTATCTGGAGTCCCGGATCAGATAGTCCACCAGGCTCCTGGCCCTTTGGACGCGGCCGGATATTGAATTTATTTTTTACGACCCCGTCTTTCCAGGAAATATCTGCTTTCTTTGGAGGGTACTTCACCATATCCCTCAATGGAGGAGAAACATCGAAGTATACCGGATACTGTACAATCGGACCAGAAATGTTATTCTGGCCAAAAGAAAAACAGGCACAGAATACCAGCAATAATAAACTAAGGGAAACTTTTTTCATTGCGCTTATGAATTTAATTTTTTATCAGGTTTTATTTTATGAAAGGATCATTAAATGATTGAAAATGAAAATAAAAATTTAAACAAAATTAATATATTTATTCCACCCCTATCTCCGTTTCTGTCAAAAATTTTTATTCTATCGCTTATTCATCACCTCATCACTTCATCACCCCATCACCTCATCACTTCATCACCCCATCACCCCATCACTTCATCACTTCATCACTTCATCACCTCATCACTTCATCACCTCATCACTTCATCACTTCATCACTTCATCACTTCATCACCTCATCACTTCATCACCTCATCACTTCATCACCTCATCACTTCATCACCTCATCACTTCATCACTTCATCACCTCATCACTTCATCACTTCATCACTTCCTCACCACTCACCATTCACCGTGAAATATTATTTTAAATCCCAATTGATATTCAGTCATATAAAAAATAGAGGAGAGTAAAATTTGGTTTAAGAAAACCATTTATTATATTTGTGCAGAAAACGGCATCAAAGAAAGTAGTTTTTAACGGTGCTCTTAAAAAATTAACCCCCTCGCTGGCGCGCGTCTGTGACGCGTGCCAAGTCACCTGCCCGCTCCCTGCTTTCCCTCGCTGGCGCGCGTCTGTGACGCGTGCCAAGTCACCTGCTCGCTCCCTGCTTTCTCCCATCTCACTTCGAGCTCGCTCCCTGCTTCCTCCCATATACCTTTCATATACCTTTCATATAGCTGGCTTTATCCTTTCAGGTTTGTTCGAGGTTTGTTTCAGCTTCTCCCTGCTCGAAGACTGCTCGCTTCAAGTTCAGTTCGATAGAATTTTTTGCAAGATACCTTGTCAATGGGTAGTGTATTTCAAAGTAAAAAAAGATTCAGGCAAAATCTTATTTTGATGTGCTGAAATAATTAAAACTTTTATCGCAAAGAAAGGCAGATGCTGCAGCCAAAGACGCAACAAAAAATCCAATTTTTGTATCACCTTTTTCTATCCAAAACGATAAAGGTATTTTAAATTACCCTGTACTTTAGCACGGGCTTCATCGGCTAATTCGTTATCTGAGGTGCTGGAATATTTCAGATGTATATCGTAGAACGGATCTGCCAGTGGGAAAGGAGGCAAAAATAAAATTCATTTTTTTGTATTACTTTTTCTATTTAACCCGATAAAGGAATGATGTATTGCCCATTGCCTTAGGAAAATAAAAAGAGAAACATTAAAATTACAGGGTTTTTAGGTCGGAGTATTAAATAATGGCCTTTAGAGAAGAAATTGAATTAAGGAAAGAAATCCTTATCCACGTCATGGAAAATGTAGAAAGAACCGGAGTTTATATAGATTTTATAAATGGGTATCTGGAACATGTTCATTGTCTTATATCATTGGGTACTGGACAGAATATTGATAAAATCCTGATGTTATTAAAGGGAGAATCATCCTATTGGATTAATAAAAATAAGATCCTCCATATGAAATTTGAGTGGCAGGATAAATATTTTGCAGCGTCAGTTAGTGAATTTGCGGTTACCCGGATAAGAGACTATATAAAGAACCAGGAGTATCATCATAAGAAAAAGTCATTTAATGACGAATATCAGGAATTTATAAATAATGATAAATTTGATGGATTCCTTTTGGGCTAAAGCCTGGTTTATTGTGTGCTGTCCCGAACCCCGGCCTGAAGTCCGGAGTAATTTATATTTGTAATCTCGTGATATAGATTATTGTAATGAACCAATTATTCCAACACCTCAAAATAAGTTTTAGTCTTAATCCCAATTGATATTCAGTCATATAAAAAATAGAGGAGAGTAAAATTTGGTTTAAGAAAATCATTTATTATATTTGTACAGAAAACGGCATCAAAGAAAGTAGTTTTTAACGGTGCTATTAAAAAATTAATCTGGAACCTATGAAAAAATTTACGCTAAGGACCATTGCTCTAATGGTCATGATCATTCTGACTTCCTTGATCGGAGTTTCCCAATCATTTACCGCAGGAAACCTTGTGGTTTACAGGGTGGGAGATGGAGTCAGTACATTGGCCGCTACCGGTAACGCGGTTTTTCTGGATGAATATACCACCTCGGGAACCCTGGTTCAATCCATTGCTTTGCCAACCACTGTTTCAGGATTAAACAAGCCATTGGTGTCGGCTGGTAATTCATCCTCCGAAGGATTAATGACCCTGTCGGTCGATGGACAATATCTTATCCTTGCCGGATATGCATCTACAATTCCCTATGCCACTTCTCTTCCGGCAACCGCTTCAACCGTAATTCCCCGTGTAATCGGGGTTGTCAGTGCAAATGCTTCCATCAATACAACAACCGCATTAACGGATGCAGCTTCTGCAAGTAATCCCAGGGGAGCATGCAGCACCGACGGAAATGCTTTATGGATGGACGGCGGGGCAGGTGGTGCCCATTACACCACATTAGCATCAACTACCTCTACCCAATTATCAACCACAGTGACGAATCTAAGAGGACTTAATATCTTTGACGGACAGTTATACACTTCGGATGCCTCCGGTAGTGCAGTTCGCTTAGGTACCATTGGCACGGGGACTCCAACCACCAGTGGCCAGATTATAACAAGCCTTCCCGGGTATCCAACTACTGGTGGCAGCCCTTATGGATTCTTCTTTGCCGATCTTGATGCCGGCGTGCCCGGCGTTGATGTTGTGTATGTCGCAGATGATGGCGGGACAATAATCAAATATTCACTAGTGGCCGGGACCTGGGTTGCCAATGGCACCATCGCGGTTGCCGCCGTCAGGGGAATTACAGGATCCATTGCAGGAACAACCGTGACATTATATGTGACTTCAGCTACAACTGCTTCTCCTTATACAAGTAATCTCATAACCCTGACGGATGCTTCGGGTTATAATGCCACAATTACCGGTACGCCAACTACGCTCGCAACAATAACCGCATCAACCACCAAGGCATTCCGTGGAGTTGCTTTTGCTCCGGTATCAGCCTCCATCGCTGCTCCTACCATCCAGGCTTCTGCAATCAATTTCACCAGTGTTTCTTCCACTGGTATGACTGTCAACTGGACCAATGGCGATGGCGCTATGCGTATTGTCATAATTAATACCTCCAACAGTTTCACAAATCCGGCTGATGGTACGGATCCTACGGCCAATACGGTTTATGGGGGATCCGGCGAACAGGTAGTGTATAACGGATCGGGAAGTACGGTGAGTGTCACCGGTTTGACCGGAAGCTCTACCTATTGGTTCCGGGTTTATGAATATAATGGGACCGGGGCAACTACAAAGTACCTGACAATAACGGCGACCAATAATCCCAACAGTCAGGTTACCCCTGCCGGAGCTGTGGCGCCAATCATCTCTTCTCCCACTGCCACAACAATTACCAACAACACTGCTGTGCTGGGAGGCAATATCACCGATGATGGCGGATCAGCGATCACCGAACGGGGAACTGTATGGAATACTTCGACAGGAGTTACGATTACCGATAATAAACTGGCCGAAGGAGGTACCACTACCGGTATTTTTACACACACCAGGAGTAGTTTGCCTGCTAAAACCCAGATCTTTTACAAAGCCTATGCCACCAACACCATTGGAACTACATTGACCACCGAAAGTTCCTTTTTCACCCTGGCCGATGAACCAACGACCCATGTTGATGGTTTTGCTGCTGCAGCAGGTGGACTTACCAGCATCAATCTTACCTGGACTACCGCCGCTGCCGGGGCAGATGGGTATCTCATCCTCCAAAAGACCGGTCCTACAGCGCCGACCGGAGCTCCAAGCGATGCCACCGCTTACACAGTAGGAAACACTGTCGGAGATGGCACCGTGGTTGCCATCGTCATATCCGGGGCGACCCTCTCCCAAACTATCTCCTCCCTGATTTCTTCCACTCAATATTCCTATACTATCTTCCCCTATGCATGGGATGGCTCCAACGCCGAAACTTACAATTACTATACAGGGGGAACCGTGCCAAGCGCAACCGCTACAACAAATTCACCTCCTACAGTGACCTTACCACATTATGAACCAATGGACTATACCGTTGGTTCTGCCTTACAAACCCAACCTTACTGGACAGCGCTCAATACCGGCGACGACCTTGTTATCGCTTCCGGAAGCCTTTCCTACCCTGGTTTAGCTGCCTCCACGGGAAATAAAGTGATCTTTGACGGCAGCGGTATCGATGCTGCAAAACTCTTTACGCAACAGACCAGCGGTACTGTTTATTATTCATTTTTACTAAATGTGACCGGTTTAGGTTCATTAGGTACTACCGGTGGGTATTTTTCAGGGTTCACCGAAGGAACCGGAAATATTTTCGGAAGTACAATCTGGACCCGGCAAGATGGTACCGGTTATGATATTGGTCTCAACCCACGAACTACTGCAGCAAATACCGTTTGGTCCGCAAGCCCGACAGTAATCGATACGACTGTTTTTATTGTTGTATCCTATCAAATGGTAGCAGGTTCAAATAACGATTCTGTGAAAATGTGGATCAATCCTGCTGCTTCTTCTTTTGGAGGAACCGAACCCACTTATACCCTTACTGCAACTAATACCATAACTGATTTAGCAAATGTGAACCGGATTTTGATACGACAGGATAATGCGACAAACACACCTTTCATACAAATGGATGAATTAAGGATTGGTTTAACATGGGCTGATGTTACACCTCCCGGCATTTCGGTCCCCGTCGATACGCAGGTAGCCGGTGTTGTCGGTGATCAGGTAGATACATGTTATAATGCTTCCGATAGTATCATTGTTGCTGGAGGTATTACCACATTTACTGTTGAACCAGGTGGAAGCGCTATCATGATTGCCGGACAGGATATCCAATATATGCCGGGAACCATGGTGATGAGCGGAGGATACATGCACGGATATATCACCACAACCGGAACATATTGTGGCACTTTTGCTCCAACGATAGTATCAAAAACAATGGATGCGGCTGAAGTGGCGCCCGAAATGGAAGCCGGAGCTTTCTTCAAAATCTACCCGAATCCAACCAACGACAAGATCTACCTTGAATTGGATCCCGCTTTCAGGGATACAAAAACGGTAGTTCGTATCTTCGGAATGGTCGGTGATTTGATCCAGCAGAAGGAAGTGATGGGCAATGACCATTACGAATTCTCCTTAGGTGGAAAAACACCGGGTATCTACTTCATCCGCGTTATGGCTGGCGATCGTATCGACACAAAGAAGATCATCAAGAATTAACCGGTAAGGCTAACAAATCAAATAGGAAGTGATCGGTCAGAGGCATTCGAAAGGATTGAAGCTATCCCCGGAATTATTAAAATTGATGAAACAGTGACCCGGAAGAAGCCTCTCCTGAAACCGACAAAAAAAACTGTAAAAAAACAGGGGGAAGGAATTCCTTCCCCCTGGTACCTGCGAAAAAAGGTTATCTTCTTTCTCCTGATTGCAATTCCCCTGGTAGTCTATATTAAGGTGGTGACCCTTGATTTTACTATGCTGGATGATGCGATTTTCATCAGGGAAAACCAACCGTTTAACAGCGATATCCACAATCTGTCGACAGCTTTTCAGCGGGGCGTATTCAGTCCGGCCAATGATTTTTATTACCGGCCGGTCTTTCTCGTTGATTTTATCCTGGAATCACAGTTTTTTGGTGTAAACATAGCCGGATACCATTTTACAAATCTTCTTTATCATCTGGTCTGTGTTCTGTTATTATACCTGTTCTTAAGAAAATTGAAGATCCCGGAGCCCCATGCCCTCCTCCTGGGGCTGATTTTTGCTGTGCATCCGGTACTAAGCCAGGCGGTGGCCTGGATCCCGGGACGCAATGACATGCTCCTGATGATCTTCTTTCTTTCCGGATTGATCCTTACCCTGGATTATGCACGACAATCCCGTTGGTATCTTTTTTTAGGACAGTTCGCCTGCTTCCTGCTCGCTTTGTTTACCAAGGAAACTGCCGTCATCATCCCTCTGGTGGCATTGCCGTTGTTGATTTTCGTCTTCCACGCTAAATGGAAAACATGGCTACTCCTTACCATCAGCTGGGGAGGAGGAATTTTATTTTGGGCCCTGATCCGTTCTATGGCACCTTTGATCAAGTTGAACACGACATTTTGGGAATTGATGCAAAATGGAATACATCGTGTTCCGGCGGCTTTTCAATATCTTGGAAAAATCCTGTTTCCCTTTAACCTGGCCGTATTTCCTTCCATCGACCATATTACGCTTTTCTGGGGAATCCTGGCTGCTATTTTTTTAGTGTGTTTGATCGTAATCTCTAAGAGTTATTTTAAACCCCTGACGATCATCGGATTATTGTGGTTCATCCTTTTTCTTGTCCCGGTTTTGGTAGTGCCTCCTTCACTGAATGACCAGGTTTTTGAGCATAGGCTCTATATTCCCATGATTGGGATTTTATTAATCCTGAGCCAAACATTACTTTTTCAGTCATCCTGGAAAGAGAATAACAGATTGTTGTTGGGTGGGGTAGTCATTCTGCTTTTTTGTATCATGACTTTTATTCGTCTTGACCTCTTTAAAACCCCATTGACATTCTGGACCAGGGCCGTTGATGACAATCCCACTTCTGCATATGCACGGATGATGCTGGGATTGCGGATGACCGACACCCTTGAGATGAAACGGCGGTTTGACGAGGCCTACCAACTGAACCCCGATGAAAAGATGCTGAATTATTTAATTGGCAAACTGGCATTGGATGGACATCAGGTTGATAAGGCCGCATTGCATCTGAAAAGGGAGCTGAAACATTCCCAGATCCCCGATAACTATTTTTATCTGGCCCGGGTTTATTTTATCAAAAATAATCTCGACAGCGCCGCTTATTGTCTGGAAAAACTGATCGCATTGGATCCGTTACATCCCCAGGGAAACAATAATTTGGCGCTCCTCTATTATCAATTGAACCGTAAAAAGGAGGCATGGAAAGTTCTTGAGGCAATGCGGTTGAAAGGGATGGAAATCCCTAAGAATTTATCAGAATTGATCAAAAAGCCTGAATAAACTAAACTATTGATTATGGCGCAACAAAAACTAAAAAAGAAGGTAGGGGCTAAAAAACAGAGTATTCCGGAACCGGTTTTTCAGTTGACAAAAGGGCACTGGGCTGCAGGCATCCTCCTTGCATTTTTTGCCTTCATTCTCTATGTGAACACTTTCAATCACGGCTATGTTCTGGACGATTACAGCGCCATTACCATTAACAGCTTTGTCCAGGAGGGATTCGCCGGGATACCAAAATTACTGACCGTTGATTTCTGGCATTTTTCCAATATGCAGTTGGGATACTACCGGCCACTGTCATTAATCACTTTTGCCATGGAATACCAGTTTTTTGGCGCCGCCCCGCATGTCAGTCATTTTTTTAATGTCTTCTTTTACGCCCTGTCGGTGTTTTTTGTCTTTCTGTTGTTAAGCCGGCTTTTTTCGTCATTAAATCCACTCATTCCATTCCTCATGACTTTGTTATTTGCTGCCCATCCGATTCATACGGAGATTGTGAATAATATCAAAGGAAGGGATGAATTACTGAGCTTCCTGAATACCGTGGCCATGCTCTATTTTGCATTGCGATATATGGAAAAGAAAAAGCCCTGGTTGCTGATCCTCAGTTTGTTCCTTTTTTATCTTGGGTTATTATCGAAGGAAAGCGCCATGATCGGGTTGATTTTACTGCCATTGGTCTTTTATTATTCGGGAAAAAAATCCTTGACGGAACTGGCTTTGAAAACCCTCCCCTACCTGGCCGTGATTTTTTTATTTTTTATTCAACGCAAGATGGCGTTGGGGGAGGTTGAAGCCATCATTCCCAACGATATCATCAATTATCCATACCGGGAAAATGGGGTGAAATTTTCTTCTGCTTTTATGCTCTTTTTATTCAGCCTGAAAATGTTGATCTGGCCATATCCATTAAGGTACGATTATTCCTATAACCAGATCCCGGCGGTGGGTTGGGAAAATATTTGGGCGTTATTAGGAATATGTCTGTTTCTCTGTTTGCTGGTTTTTGGATGGAACCAGCTTCGAAAAAAGACAAATCTGGGAATGGCCATCGGATTTTTTTTGATCGCCATGATACCCATGATGGCTTTTATTCTATTACGTGGCGGGATCTTCGCCGAACGCAACCTGTTTACCCCTTCCCTGGGATTTTGTATGGCTGTTGTTGCTATTCCCTTGGTAATCAGAAAAATTGTTTCAAAGCCGGAGTTGCCCTTTTCTTTCAAGGAAATTTTGAAACATCCGGTATTGCCATTGGCCGTTTTACTGATCAGTGCCGGTTATGCCTATCTTACAGTTCAGCGGAATCCGGTTTGGGTTGACAGTTTAACGCTTTTCACCAACGATAGGAAAACAGGGGAAAACAGCGCCCAGAACCAATTGCATTATGGTTCAGACCTGGTTGTGAAAGCAGTTCAGGAGAAGGATCTAAAGGCGAAGGATCAAATGATCAATGAAGGGATGTCGGGCATTCGCCGTGCCCTGACGATCTATCCCGGCTTTGGGGATGCCTTGTTCCGGTATGGGTATGCCTATGAAGTGAAGCTGACCTATAAACAAGAGCCCCGCTATGTTGATTCCACCATTTACTATTTTAACAAAGCCATTGAATTTGCCCCCACCCTCTCGGATGCATACCGGCATCTGGGTATCATTTATGAATGGTTAAGGATGTTTGATGTTGCTTCGTTTTATTATAACAAAGCTTTCGAGATCAATCCGTTATCTATGGAGGCAAAGCAGAAAGCAGATGAATTGAGGGCCACCAAAGGCCTGGATGTAAAAGAAAATCCACTATTAAAGAATCCCAATCAGCCGGCGCAGATAATTTTTAAATAACGATGATCCATCAGCAGAAAGTTGTCGTGATCATCAGTAATAAGTCATGGGCAAATGACCTATAGCCAAAAAAACAAGATAAAAAGGCTATGATTTGATGCTGAGGCCCCGGAAGAACAAAACTTTAATCATTGATACAGCGGACGCTAAATCCAAGACTTTTATCGCTGCTGTCCCGGGTAGCTGTAGAGTTATCAAAACCCAGATATCTGACCCATGCACTCGACGGAGTTACCTCTGTGCCGGACCAATTATAATCATAGTGAAAGATTGAATTGGACGTTCCATTTGCGTCACGATAACCGCCTGGTAGTGCGGTAAAGCCACTCTCATTGGTAGCCCCTGTATTGGGGGTTGCCCAATGTGTTAGTCCGGTTTCTTTCATTTTTCCACCTGCTGAGTTTGTCCCACCCAAAAATGTTGTGAGCGTTAACCATTCAGCGTCAGTGGGGATATGCCATCCTTCCGGGCATACTCCCTGAACATTCCCGGTTGGAACAGGATTCCATGATGAAGTATTGGTTGCACCGTTTAAATATTGCACAACTTCTGCCCATTGATATAAACCCCCGTAAACATCGCAATTGGAATCTGCGTCATTATAACAATACTTTTCTATTATACCGAAATTGGTTTGATTTCCAGTTACGCTAATCCTGGTTCCGACATTTATATTTTTTTTAAACCAGCATTGCGTGCCAATCAGAACAGTCGGATAAATTTTCCCGTCACGGCTATCAGTAAGAGAATCAGTTCCGCAATTAGCAAACTGACAAAGTGAAGTTCTTTGGGTTAAGGTGGTTACCGATGAAATCCCGCACACATTATATGCCCATACGAATCGGGTGTATGGAGTACTGCAGGTAAGGTTGGTTTCGGTTTTAGATGTATTGGTTCCCATTTCCGTTGCAGAAACGTAATCATTAATGGTGTTCCATTTATACCCCGTAGCTCCTGAAACAGTATTCCATTTCCAGACTATCTGAGTCCGTGAAGGGATATGGATGCCTGCCGTTGGCTTAGCAGGTGATACACAATTAAAAAAGTAAAGTCCCCATTGGCCGTTCGAAAATACAGATAAAACGCCGGAACCCCCTGTTCCGCAATTGGTACAAAATACCATCAGCCCTTCTTTCGGATTTGCAATGGATTCACGTTGGAGAGATGTCATGCGGGGAGGTAAAAAACCCTTATTGATTGATTGTACATCCAACATGGCCGAAGGATCAGGCAGACTATCATTGATATTAATTCCCACCTGGGCAGTGACCTGTATAGAAACCCAGAGGATCGCTACCAAAAAAAACAGCAAATTTTTCATATAGTATGAATTTCTATAGGTCATTCCTTCACTATTTTGGCAACCTGCATCCGGTCGTCCAACCGCACCTGGATCACGTAAATACCCACAGGCTGTGCCGAGAGTGAGAACTGATGTTTGGTTTCACCGCTGAGGGCCTGCTGAAGGATTTGTTTTCCACTCATATTATATATGGCCACCCATGCCATGGAAGGGGACCCGTGTTGGGTAAATTCAAGGATGACGATATCCGTCGTTGGATTCGGATAGATCTTAAAGAAGGGATTAGTGACCTCCTCAATCCGGGTTGTCAATTCCTGATCTTCGTTAACCGGATTAGTGACCGGTGAATTCATGGTCGTGTCACAATAACTGTCGTTAGTGGTAATGTACCCGTGCAGGTAACCCCCCGAAAAGACCCGGGCGCCCGGCAGGATCGAAATCCTGTTGCCGGCTACCAGGGTGACACTTGCATTGTTATCTACGAAAAAGAAATTGCCATTGCCGGCTATGGTGAGTACCTCGGTGGCATCGTAACAGTTAGTCACCCCATCAGGGATAGTGATGTTCACCAGCTCCTGGTTGGCCGGAGGCGTAGTGCTTTTCATCCCGGTAAAGGAGCCGAACGACATGATCCCGCTGGCTGAAAGCAGATGTGTTGCTGCATTGGTCAGGGAATAGGTGACCCATGGCAACGGGTTGACCTTCGTGCAGGAGATCAGGTTTTCATTTCCCGTAACATCGGCAGCAAGGTATTGAAACGTAGCGTTGCAAATAAAACTGCTGATGCCCGAGGAACTGATCGTCCAGTAGCGGTTGAGGTAATTGCCCGTGATGTCGGGATCGGGGTATTTTTCGTTGGCTAGATTAACCCCCACGTAATTGCCGGAGGTGAAACCACCTGAGGTGAAAACAAGGGTGACAGGTGAATATTGATCCGTTCCTGTAGTATCCCCCACCGGGAAAGTGAACGTGCCGGTAAAGCCCGATGGGAACTCCTTGCGTAATTGACCAGCGTTGGTAACAATGATCATTGCGTCAGGCGAAGGTGTCCCGGCAATATTACCTGTGGGCCCTATCAGAAGATTATTGCTGCCCAGGATAACTTTCCCGGCCGTGAGCGTCAGCGTGCCGTTGACCCGGTTCTCACCGCTAAAAGTCACCCCGGAGGTGTTATTCACCGTGAGGTTCTGGATGATGTTGGGTCCGCTGATAGACTGGTTGGTGGTTCCCGATAACTCAACCAGGCCCGACCCCAGGGAATTGGCCGTAGAATTTCCATTGACCAGGTTATTTTTGAGGATCAGCGTCCCCGCGTTATCGAGTACTGCCCCGCTATTGATCACCATGCTTCCGGCCGAAACCAGCGTCGAACCCGGTAAAATTTTCCCTATAGTGCCGGTCGTAATCCTGTTTTCTGCCCGGATTGCTGACAGACCTGTAACAAGAATAAAAAAACCGGATAAGAGAATGGCAGCAATGAACCTTCTTTCTTTTTTTAAACTCAGCTTCTTTAAACTTAGCAGATGATTTTTCATGAAAGCTTATTTATGAATGAATTAAAAATCAAAAAAAGAAAACCATTTTCTAAAATCTTCACTCCTGGTCCCGAATCGGTTTCAGGAACTTTTGGGAATCAAAGATACAATTATTTAATAGTAAGCCCCGTGAAGAACTAAACTTTAATCATTGATACAACGGACGCTGTTTCCTATAGCTTTGTTATTGCTGTCCCTATTTGCCTTGGACGTATTATACTCCAGATATCTGACCCATGCACTCACCGAAGATGCCTCTGTGATAGACCAATTTTTATCCCAGTAATTAATTGTATTAAACACTCCTCCACTAGTTGGGTCACGATAACCGCCTGGTAGTGCGGTAAAGCCACTTTCATTGGTAGCTCCTGTGTTGGGTGCTGTCCAATGTGTAAGGCCGGTTTCTTTCATTTTTCCACCTGCTGAGTTTGTCCCACCCAAATATGTCACGAGCGTGGACCATTCAGCGTCAGTGGGGATATGCCATCCTTCCGGGCATATTCCCTGAACATTCCCGGTTGGAACGGGATTCCATGATGAAGTATTGGTTGCACCGTTTAAATATTGTACAACTTCTGCCCATTGATATAAACCTCCATATACATTACAATTGGAATCTGCGTCATTATAACAATATTTCTCAATGCTATTATTGTCGGTCTGATTTTGGGATCCGTTGAGACGGGTTCCAATGTTCATGTTTCGCTTCAGCCAGCACTGGGTGCCAATTTGAACAGTCGGATAAATTTTCCCGTCACGGGTATCAGGAAGATCAGTTCCGCAAACAATGGGACAGAGTGAAGTTCTTTGGGTCAGGGTTCCAGGGGAAGAATGTCCGCAGGCGCTGTAAGCCCAAACATAGCGGGTATAGTATGTGCTACAGTCTAATCCTGTTTCAGTTTTTGTTGTGGTTGTTCCCATTTCGGTGGCACTGAAGTAATCATTGGTAGTATTCCATTTATATCCGGTGGCCCCTGAAACAGTATCCCATTTCCAGATTATCTGAGTCCGTGAAGGGATATTGGCGCCGTTAGCCGGGGGATCAGGACTGCCTGCCGTAACCTGTGTCAAGGTGGTTGCCGGTGAAAAACCACAAACGGCATAAGCCCATACATATCTTATATAAGAGGTGTTACAGTTTAATCCGTATTCATTTTTAAATGTATTTATCCCCATTTCCTGCGCTGTTGCAAGGTTATTAATGTTACTCCATTTATACCCGGTAGCCCCTGAAACCGGATTCCATTCCCAGGTAATTCGTGAAGGAGATGTAATATTTGTACCAGCTTCCGGCGATGAGGGATTGATGATAATTGTTTGATGTAAGAGGGTTGCATTGGAAGGTCCGCAGGAGTTGTATGCCCATATATACCGGGTATAATCACCGCCACAAACAAGACCGGTTTCCGTTTTAGAAGTATTTAACCCCATATCCTCCGCCGTTGCAATGTTGTTACTGGTATTCCATTTATATCCGATAGCCCCTGCAACCTGGTTCCAGTTCCAGATGATCTGCGTTGGAGATGAGATAACGTGGATACCGGAAACCGGGGAGGCGGAAATTGAGGATAATTGGGTAAGGATTGTGGGGCTTGAATATCCACAGGCATTCCAGGCCCATAAATACCGGGTATAGGAAGTATTGCACTGCAGGTTGATTTCGGTATAGGAGGTGCTGTCCACATTAACTGCCACTGCAGTGGAGGTATCGAGGGTGATATTCCATTTGTATCCCAATGCCGTGGACACTCTATTCCATTTCCAGATTATCTGATATGGGGAAGGTATATGAACGCCTTCCGTTGGCTTAGCAGGTAAAGAACAATTAGAAATGTAATTGCCCCAATGGCCGTTTGAAAATATTGATAAAACGCCGGATCCCCCTGTTCCGCAATTGGTACAAAAGACTATCAGCCCGTCTTTCGGATTTGCAATTGATTCACGCTGGAGAGATGTCATACGGGGAGGTAAAAACCCCTTACTGGTTGATTGTACATCCAGCATAGCCGAAGGATCAGGGCCAGTAGTGTCAGTTTTAAAACCCACTTGGGCAATGACCTGTATAGAACCCCAGAAAATTGCAATTAAAAGAAACAACAAATTTTTCATAAAAACTTATTTATGAATGAATTAACAAGTAACAATGGAAAATCATTTTCTTTTCCCATAACTCCTGGCCCCGGATTGGGTTCGGGGACCTTTGCGCATCAAAGTTACAATTATTTTTACCTCATATCAATATAAATTAGCTAAGCCTTCTTTATTTTTTATGGACAATACAAAATCAGTTCATGATGATCCCTTTGTGTAACGCCATTTTCACCAGGTGCCGGCAGGCAGACAGGCAGTCGTAAATCAACAAATCGGACATGGAAGATTGTTGAAAAAAAAATGATATTTATTATGGTTTTTTTTGGAATTTGGATAAATCTGTTTATATTTGTGAAACAGGTAAAATGTTCATCAACAATACATTTTTTATAACTAACTGATTTTGAGTAGCTTTATGAGCGCATCCACTTATTTACATCCCTTACTCCACCCTAATTCTCCATTAGTAATTAATAATTATCAATATTTTTTATCACTACTGACCGACTGACTTTTTAAAAGAGGGGGTTCACCCTTAAGGGTTCCCTCAAATATTATACCTTTAGTTTTGCGAATTTAAAAAGCTACAACATGAGTAAAGATACGGAAAGAAATAAAATTCGTCGGACAATGGTGATTTTTTATTAATAATTATCCTTTATATTTGCATCGAAATTAAAAAATCTTATTTATATTCGTGCCCTTGAAATAAAATAACTACTTTTGTCCAGGCAATAATAAAAGAATTTTAAAAAACCGTTAATCTGTATCAGAGAAATCTACGAAATTCGATGTTCGTAGTATTTTTGTTAATATTTTAAGACTGAGAAAATGAATACACATAAAATTTATTTAAAGCTTGAACTGCCTCCCTAGTAATTAAACCCTATATATATTCCGCAAAACGAGCATTTATCACAAAAGTAAATGTTATTAATTATTAACAAATATAAAAAAATTATGAAAACAGTCTACACAAAATTGAGACCACTTGACTTATTGAAGCCATTGGTTTTGGTGATTCTATTTCTAATAAGTGGGTATAATGCCCAATCGCAATCCAGCAACTCCCCTGTTTGTCAAAATCTTGATGATATCCTACTTACATGTGCAGGAGGCGTTATAACTCAATGTGATAACTATACTTATTCGGGATTCCCAAAATATTCCTGGATTTGTACCGCTACCGGTTTTACCTCAACGCAAAGAAACCCAACCATTGCTGTTGGTGACGCATATTATCATGCAGGAACCTACTTTTTAACGGTATGGTGGGGACCGGGAGCAAGCCAGTTTGAGAATGGTTTTACCACGGTTGTATTTGTTGATTCTTTAACTGGTGGTATCGCCAGTGCAAACCAGACCATCTGTCCTGGTGGAACCCTCACTAATTTGACCGCTACACCGTTCGGAAATGCATCGGGTTCCGTTACCTACACCTGGCAAAAATCCGTATCGCCATTTACCACATGGACCAACACCACAATAACAGGGGTTACTTACCCACCCGCTTTTCCGATTCCACCCTATACTTTCCCCGATGCACCTATAACGGTCACCACAAAGTACCGTGTAAAGGGAGAAAACGGCTCCTGCTCTGGTTACGCGCCTCAGTATTCTACCATTGTTACCATTACAGTTCAGGCGCCGCCACTGGCCGGTACAATTGCCGCCTCGCAATCCATTTGCTACAACACGGTGCCCGCAAATTTAACAGGTTCGGCAGAAGGAACAAGTTACACATGGGAACAGAGTGTTTCTCCCTTTACGAGCTGGAGCACTGCACTTCCTTCTCAAACAGGAGCAGGATTTGATTTCAACGGAACCGCGTTGACTCAAACAACCAAATATCGTCGCTGGTCAATTTCCGGCTGCATATCCGGGACCCCCTCTGATACTGTTACAATCACCGTTCAGGGAATTATGACCGCCGGATCAATTGCTGAAAACCAAACCATCTGCAATGGCAGTACCCCTGCACCGCTAACTGGAACTCCTGGTACCGGTTCAGGAACAATTTCCTATCGTTGGGAGGTGAATTCTAATGGCGGCGGATGGAATATCATTCCGGGTCAAACAGGTACCGGTTATTCTCCGGGCCCCCTGACCGTAAACACTCAATACCGCAGGACAACCCTTTCAACAACAGGTAGCGATGTTTGTACTTCAGCTCTGACAAACGTGGTGACTATTATTGTTCAGCTTCCGGTTACGGCCGGCTCTATTGCAGCCAGTCAAACGATTTGCAATGGCAGTACTCCTGATCCTCTGACTTCAACCTCTCCTGGTGGCGGTTCACTACCGGTTTATAGTTGGGAAGTGAATTCTGATGGTGGCGGATGGAATCTCATTCCGGGGGTTACAGGTGCAGGTTATACTCCTGGAGCCTTGATCGTAAACACTCAATACAGAAGAACGACCACATCAACAATAGGTAGTAATGTTTGTACTTCAGCTCCAACAAACGTGGTGACTATTACTGTTCAGATTCCGGTTACGGCCGGCACTATTGCAGCCAGTCAAACGATTTGCAACGGCAGTACACCTGATCCGCTAACTTCAATCACTGATGGTACCGGTTCAGGAACAATTACCTATTTTTGGGCTTACAGTCATCATGATTATATGGGATATCTTGGCATTAGTGGTGCCACCTCTGCCGGCTATGCACCTGGCCCTCTGACGCAAACAACCTATTTCAAAAGAACGACCATTTCAACAGAAGGTACCAACATTTGTTATTCAGAAAGTACAAACGAGATAAGTATTATTGTTCAAGATCCGGTTACGGCTGGCGCTATTGGAGACAATCAAACGATTTGCAATGGCACTACCCCTAATCCGCTAACTTCAATCACTCCTGGTGGCGGTTCTGTACCAGTTTATAGTTGGGAAGTGAATTCTAATGGTGGCGGATGGAATATTATTCCGGGTGCTGCAGGTGATGGTTATGCTCCTGGAGCCTTGACCGTAACTACTCAATACAGAAGAACGACAACATCAACAATAGGTAGCAATGCTTGTAGTTCGACAACTGCACCGGTAACCATTATTGTTCAAGATGTAGTCACAGCAGGCACAATTGCCGCGAACCAAACCATTTGCTCCGGCCATGCTACTAATACCATTACAGGTTCAGGAGCCAATGGATCGGGCGCCCTTTCTTATATTTGGGAGGTGAACACTGGTATTGGCTGGAGCGTTATCACGGGTCAAACCGGCAATAACTATTCACCGGGCGTTTTATATGTGAATACCAGTTATCGCAGGTATACTCTGTCGGTTTTAGGTATCGATTCTTGTTATTCAGACTTCACAAATGTTGTTACTATAACCGTTACTGACGCTCCTGTTGCAGGGATTACAGGACCAGACACACTTTGCCAGAACTCCTGCGCAACTTATACTGCTACAGGTGGAATGGCTGGCGATACCTATCAATGGTCGATCTCAGGTACTTATACTTCCATGACTTCCTTTGAAAACACGGTGACGATCTGTTGGGGAGCATGTACCGAAGGCGTGGTACAAGTGACCATTTCGAGAGGAAATTGTTCAAATACATCCGACCCGTACCATGTAACATTACTTGCACCGCCGAGCCCGTTAATTGTTGGTCCTATTACAGTTATCCACGGTACTGTGAGCACTTATACAGCGCTTCCCGGTACACCCGGTCACCTGTTTAACTGGACTGTCTATGACGGCACCATTGTAGGAGGTCAGGGCACCAGTTCCATCCAGGTACTCTGGAATTCACCATGCCTTGGCTGTACTGGCTGGGTTTGCGTATATGAAGCGGATCCTGCTTTTGAAGAATGCGCACACGGTTCAGCATGTATGAACGTTTATATTCTTCCCGATGACGCCAATGTATTTGGATATGTAAGTTACCAGAACGATTATCTTACCGGGATGAATGATGTATATCTCACTTTGAGGAATACTGCCGACTATTCTATCGTTGGCCAGTGCACTTCTGCCCCCAATATGTTAACAAACGGACAATCAGGATACTTTGCTTTTCATAATATTCCTTACGGGAGTTACTTACTGACCGCAGAATATGGCATCTCTAAGGAAGCCTCCTCTGGTGGAGGTGGAAATATTCCATGGGGTGGTAATAATGCAACCGATGCCCTCATCGTTCAGCTTCTCACTCCTGGTCCGTTATCAACACCTGTCAAAACGGTTGCCGCCGATGTTAACGGAAGTTTGACAATCAATGCAACCGATGCCTTAAACATCAAGCTGCGTGTTGTTGGTATAGTTAATTCCTATAATGCAGGTGATTGGGCATTTGCTCCTGCTACCTTTACCCTCGATGCATCGAACCCGGTAAAAGACTTTGGAACTTCTTTCGATGTTCTCTGCATGGGCGATGTTAACGGATCCTACATACCGACAGGTATGAAGAGTGCTCCTTCATTAACTGCGACTGAAGATGGAATCCAGACTGTTGCTGTGGGCGAATCATTCACCTACGATCTCCGCTCCAGTTCCATCACTGATTTGGGCGCAATGACACTCTTTATGAACTATGACCAGAACCTGTTCGAAATTGTAAATGTAAAGACTTCACTGGAAGGATTACAATACAAGGTTGAAAATGGAAAACTGGCACTGGCCTGGTCAGATGTTACCCCGATATCGGTAAGTAATGATAGTCCTGTTATTTCTCTTACGGTGAAAGCTAAAGAACAGATTTCTGTTCCAACACAGATCTTTACGATCGGTGCAGGCAGTGAGTTTGCCAATTCCAATGCTGAACCGCTGAACTTTAACCTGAAGCTGTCGAATGTGTTAACCGGAGCAAAGAGTTTCTCTCTGGCTAACTATCCGAACCCCTTCGCGAACACTACGAATATTGTTTACACCTTACCGGAAGCAGGCCAGGTTCACCTGGTTATTTCCGACTTGTATGGCAAGACCCTCGGTGTTCTTGTTGATGCAATGCAGGAAGCCGGTAATCATTCGGTAGTTGTTAATCCGGCCAATTTTAATCTGAGCCAGGGCGTGTACCTGTATAAGATTGAAGTTTCCGGAGCTACTGATACCTACACAAAGGTCAATAAATTGATCTTCAATAAGTAACATCTCTGAAGATAAGAAGACGGTGAGACAATCGCTGTCTTCTTATCTTTTTTAAAATTTAAAAAAGAACCTTATCCAACACGTTTAGTACCTGAATAAATGAACAGAATTTACCTGATTTTCATTATCCTGTTCTTATCCGGCGCTACCTTGTCTGCGCAAACCTCGGGCTGTACCATCGGTACAGTTTCTGTTTGCGCAGGCGGGGAAGTGTTGCTTCCGGTTACTGCATTCAATATATATAATGCGGGAGCCATTACGCTTTATTTCGGTTTCGATACCAATCAACTTACTTATTTGACGTTACAGAATATCGACCCGAAGCTTGAGAGCCTTAACACACATATGACATATAATCCTTCGCGATTAGTTGTTACGTGGAGTGATATTTCAGGCGCTGATTTTCCACAAACAAAATTCTTTGATATTAAATTTCATTACAATACCGGGAATAATGAGGTTAAATTCAATGATAGCTGCGAGATTGCAGATGTCTCCATGCATATCCTTAATGTTACCTTTACCGATGGATCGGTAGGTGAGCCTGCTATTGACTCGCAGCCTCAGAATATAGCAATAAAAGCAGGTTTGAATGCCTGGTTCCGGGTTTCCTCCCCTAATTCAGTTATTTTCAGCTGGGAAGAAAGTATTGACAATGGTTCTACCTGGTCCGTTCTTCAGGAAGGTGGAAAATATACAGGAACACAAAGTTCACAATTGACGATTACCGATGTACCGGTTACATTTGATAATAATTTTTACAGGTGTAGTGTGGGAGCGGAAGCATGTGCCACAACTTCAGTTTCGGCCAAGTTGACGATTGACTCCATGAATTCCATAGGTAATATAGAAATTTTAAATTATAATTATTTGAAGAATCTGCCAAATCCATTTACAGGTTCTACAATGATTGAATATGTATTACCTGATGACGGGAATGTACACCTCTCTGTTATTGATGGATCAGGGAAAAAGGTTACAGAACTAATCAATAAATTTCAGTTCAGGGGAGATTACCGGGTGACTTATAGCGCACCTGGAATTCCTTCAGGCATCTATTTATGTCAGCTTGAATTGCAAAGCTCGATAAAAAAATATTTCGCCTTAAAAAAAATGATTAAAAATTAGAAAATCGCAAGTAATAAACCTACATATAAACCTAAAGTACATATTAAATTAAATAGTAAATAACTTTATACCCGAGATTATGAAAAAGAAATTTACATTGATGATGCTATTGTTATTGATTTTCGGATCAATATCATTTGGCCAGGCAACCGCATCGCTTGCAACTACTCCCCTTACAACCGCGAGTCCGGGAGAAGTTGTAGTCATACCCTTAATGGTGACCAATTTTACCAATGTTGGAGCGATCACATTTCAAATTGACTTTACAACAAGTATGTTAAATTTTTCCAATATCACTCCTACCGTGCAACCAGGTAACTTCGATGGGCATATGAATGGTTCCTCACTTATCATTACGTATACTGCCAGTCCCCCAAATTGGCTTACCATTAATGGAAAATTACTGGATATAAATTTTATTTACACAGGACCCGGAACAACTCCATTGAATTTTATTCCGTCAGGCTGTGAGGTGGTTACCGGCGGGATGGTTCCTATCCCTGTTACTTATACCAGCGGTAGCGTAAGCCAGGATTTGACCGTTACGACAAAAGCCACATTGGTTGGGGGCACTGACAGCACAGGGGGTTCTATAGCTGTACAGTTACGGTATGAGAATTTCCTCGTGAATGCCGGCGCCATTACGCAAAATATACATTACGATGTATCAAAGATGGAATTTGTAAATGCTGTAGGACAAGGTACTTTAGCCGGTGTTATTGGAAATGCAAGTGGTGGCGTGGTTCATCTCGCCTGGACAAATCCAATAGGGGCTGATATTAACTGGACTACGGTATCGCAGACAAATAAAATCTTATTGACTTTTGTTTATACGGGAAGCACAACAACCAATCTGGAATTTTATCCCGGGTGTATAATCACAACTGCCACTCCGACTAACATAAAAGTTAGTTATTATAATGGGTCGGTATCTCCTGGACCGCAGGTAACCCATGCAACCTTGGGTTCCATAACAGGTGCACAACAGGGGCAGGACTATGAAATACCATTGACCTTGAGTGGTTTTAATGCATTGGGCGCCAATACAGCGGCAGCGATAACTTTGAACATCTCCTATAACCACCCGAGATTATCCTTTATCAATGCTTCTTCTAATCCTTACGGGGCAACAGTAAATGCATCCGATTCAGTAATTTCTATTGTCTGGACAAATACGGGAGCACCCGCTTCAATTGATGGTGAGTTTTTAAGACTCAAATTCAAATATAATGGTATCGGAGTGGCCAATTTGAACTTTGGTGCTGATTGTTTATTTACTACCAATACCGGTAACCCCATTCAGGTGGGTTATACAAATGGAACCATCACTCCAGGGACAGCAAACCAAAATGCCTATATCGGGATGCCAACCGGCGCAAATGGAACTGATATTGCCGTCCCTGTTTATTTTACCGATATGCCTTCGGATGTTGGAGCGATCACCCTTTATATTGCTTTTGATGATAGCAAACTTACTTACCACCCGGTGACAGATTTTCCTGGTGTAGGAGATGCCAGTTTTAACCATATAGGGAATGTTATCTACATTACTTGGTCAAGCACAACGCCATGGTCTTTAATCAATACAACCCCTTTCTGTAACCTGAACTTCCATATTGATGGAGGCGGTCTTGCCCCGATTACCTTTAAGGACGGTTGCGAAATAGCAAATAATCACACACCCACCCCTGATATTATACCTACAAACTGGCATAATGGTGGAGTGAATCTGGTTTATATGGTGAGTGGCACCCTTACGTATAATAATGTAACCAATTCTCCTTTGGTTGGATTCAAAGTATATCTAAAAGATGGCCCACAGCCGATTCCTCCGGCAATCGGACCCATTCCGACTAAGATAGATTCAACGACAACAGATATAAATGGTTATTTTGAAATGTTTGTTCCGAATGGCACTTACTATTTATATGCATCTACAACCACTCCCTGGAATTACACCGCTGTAAATACCGGTGATGTGATTCAACTAAGGTTATATATTGCGAACCAACCGAATACAATTTTATACCCTGTAACACCTCCGCCACCATGGACATTAAGGCAACTGGCTGCCGATATCAATCAGGATGGTTTTATCAATACCGGCGATGTTATTCCTTTGCGATTAAGAATCGCCGGCCAACCCAGTCCAAACTACTTAGCGCCTGATTGGTTATTTGAAAACCCGGTTGTAATTGTTAACAGCGCCAACATGATCAACCAGAATTTCATGGGCATATTGTCAGGTGATGTTAATGGTTCTTATCCAAACCCTTAATTGAACAGATTAACTTAATTGTACTGATTTAGAAACGGAAAAAATAAATACGTAAGTCTTCGAAAATCTTTATTCATCTATAAAATAAAAATAAGTTTCCAAGAGAAGGTCATTGAAAGTAATGCCGTGCGTATAAACGAAACATGACGGACATGCTTCAGAACCTTGGATTTAATTGACTGGAGTAAAATGACATTGAAATTTCAGGATAATTATTAATATTAACAAATTATAATATAATTAAACTTTCTCTTATGAAAAAGATATTTTTGGTTTTTATCCTTGCCTTCGGGATGAACTTTATGGGACGGGGACAGCTTTTAATTGAACAATTCAATTATACTGTGGGTACTTTACTAACAGCCAATGGCTGGACAGCTCATAGCGGAGGCGGCACCAATTCCCCTGTTGTGGTCAGCCCAGGATTGACCTATTCAGGATATATATCGTCAGGGGGAAATTGTACATCATTGCTTGCCACCGGTGAGGACGACAACAAAGCCTTCACGCCACAAACCTCCGGGAGTGTTTACGCGGCTGCATTGGTGAATGTATCAAGTGCAAGTGCAACCGGCGATTATTTCTTTCATCTTTATTCATCGTCCAGTATATTCACTGCCAGACTGCTTGTGAAAACCAATGGTTCAAATTTGGCCTTTGGCATCTACAAAGGCACTGCTGCATCGGCAGTCTATACCTCATTTTCCTACGCGCTGAATACGACTTATTTAATGGTCATCAAACATACATTCAATACAGGTTCAACGACCGATGATGTCGTTTCACTATTTATCGACCCGGCGACCAGCGGTATTGAACCATCGCCTACCATCACGGAAAGTGATGCAGCTACTGACCCTGTGTCGATATCTGCTATCGCCTTGCGCCAGGGAACCGCAGGTAATCTGGTCAATGCCAAGGTAGGAAGCATACGAGTTGCGAATAACTGGGCTGATATTATAGGGATAAGTGCTCCTACCATTCAGGCATCCAATATCACCTTCAGCAGCATCACAACCAACGGGATGACCGCCAGCTGGACCATCGGGTATGGGGCCAAGCGGATTGTGATCATGAATACTGCCAACAGCTTTACTAACCCCACAGATGGTACAGATCCTTCTGCAAATACGGTTTATAGCGGATCCGGCGAACAGGTTGTTTTCAATAACTCCGGCAATACAGTCAGCGTTACAGGTCTGAGCATTGGTACCACTTACTGGTTCAGGGTTTATGAATACAATGGTTCCGGATCAGGTACCAAGTACCTGACAACTACCGCTACTAATAATCCGAAAAGCCAAGCTACAGCTTATTCACTCACGTTGCAACCCAACCTTACCGGGCTATGCCAGGGAGCAATTATATCCGTTCCCATTCATATAACAGGAAATAACGTTCTTGGAATGGACCTATATCTTGACTTTGATCATACTGTTCTTTCACAGTCAGGGTCGGGTTATGACCCTCTCACATTATTTTCAGGTTTTAACGTACTCTACACATATACTTATAGCGGTAATACTGCTTATCTTGGAATTATGAAAAATGATTTGTCCGGCGTTAACTTCACCGGTGAAAAGCTCATTGATCTGCTATTTGTCTATAATGGAGGCACCACAAATATCCATTTTAGAACAACCCCGCCGGATATTGCTCCTCCTCCATTGTGCGAACTATATGATGGTGTGGGAAATACAATAACCCCGGTTACTTACACCGATAATCAGGTTACAGGTTCCTACCTGCCTGGTGCAGCGGGAACCATAACCGGAGTTACACCGGTTTGCCAGGGAACCGACGGTGTTTCATATAGTGTTCCTTTAATTACAAATGCCACATTCTATACATGGGTATATTCAGGAACAGGAGCAACAATTGTTGGAACGACAAATTCAATTACAATTAATTTTTCTGGTACTGCCACTTCAGGGAATCTGACAGTTGCAGGTACCAACATTTGCGGGAACGGAACGGTTTCGGCGAACTTCCCTATTACGGTTAATCCAATATTGCCTGTAAGCGTTTCGATTGCAGCTTCAGCTAATCCGGTCTGTGAAGGTACTTCAGTCACTTTCACAGCTACACCTACCAACGGCGGAACAACACCGGCTTATCAATGGTTTAAGAATACAGTTGCTGTTGCTACAGGCGCAACCTATACCTATGTTCCGGGTGACGGCGATGCAATTTATGTAGTGTTGACTTCAGATGCAACTCCTTGTGCTACTGGCAATCCTGCTACATCCAGCACAATTACTATGACCGTCAATCTCAATCTGCCGGTAAGCGTATCGATTGCAGCTTCAGCCAATCCGGTCTGTGAAGGTACTTCCGTCACTTTCACGGCTACACCTGCCAACGGCGGAACAACACCGGCTTATCAGTGGTTTAAGAATACTGTTGCTATTGCTACAGGCGCGACCTATACTTATATTCCGGGTAACGGCGATGCAATTTATGTAGTGCTGACTTCAGATGCAAGCTGTGTTACTGGCAATCCTGCTACATCCGGTACAATTACTATGACCGTCAATCCCAATCTGCCGGTCAGCGTATCGATTGCAGCTTCAGCCAATCCGGTCTGTGCAGGTACTTCTGTCACATTCACAGCTACACCTGCCAACGGCGGAACAACACCGGCTTATCAATGGTTTAAAAATACTGTTGCTGTTGCTACAGGCGCTACCTATACCTATGTTCCGGGTAACGGCGATGCAATTTATGTAGTGTTGACTTCAAATGCAACCTGTGCTACTGGCAGTCCTGCTACATCCGGTACAATTACTATGACCGTCAATCCCAATCTGCCGGTCAGTGTATCGATTGCAGCTTCAGCCAATCCGGTCTGTGCAGGTGCTTCAGTCACTTTCACAGCTACGCCTACCAACGGCGGAACAACACCGGCTTATCAATGGTTTAAGAATACTATTGCTGTTGCTACAGGCGCAACCTATACCTATGTTCCGGGTAACGGCGATGCAATTTATGTAGTGTTGACTTCAAATGCAACTCCTTGTGCTACTGGCAGCCCTGCTACATCCGGTACAATTACTATGACCGTCAATCCCAATCTGCCGGTCAGCGTATCGATTGCAGCTTCAGCCAATCCGGTCTGTGCAGGTACTTCAGTCACTTTCACAGCTACACCTGCCAACGGCGGAACAACACCGGCTTATCAATGGTTTAAGAATACTGTTGCTGTTGCTACAGGCGCGACCTATACTTATAGTCCGGCTAACGGCGATGCAATTCATGTAGTGTTGACTTCAAATGCAACCTGTGTTACTGGCAATCCTGCTACATCCAGTACAATAACTATGACCGTCAATCCAAATCTGCCGGTCAGCGTATCGATTGCAGCTTCAGCTAATCCGGTCTGTGCAGGTACTTCTGTCACTTTCACGGCTACACCTGCCAATGGCGGAACAACACCGGCTTATCAATGGTTTAAGAATACTGTTGCTGTTGCTACAGGCGCGACCTATACTTATATTCCGGGTAACGGCGATGCAATTTATGTTGTGTTGACTTCAAATGCAACCTGTGCTACTGGCAGTCCTGCTACATCCGGTACAATTACTATGACCGTCAATCCAAATCTGCCGGTCAGCGTATCGATTGCAGCTTCAGCCAATCCGGTCTCTGCAGGTACTTCTGTCACATTCACAGCTACACCTACCAACGGCGGAACAACACCGGTTTATCAATGGTTTAAGAATAATATTGCTGTTGCTACAGGCGCGACCTACACCTATATCCCCGTTAACGGCGATGCAATTTATGTAGTGCTGACTTCAAATGCAACCTGTGCTACTGGCAGTCCTGCTACATCTACTACAATTATTATGACCGTCACATCGACGGCAATTGCCTCAGTCACCTTACAACCCGACCTTACCGGGGCCTGCCAGGGATCAATTATATCCGTTCCCATTCATATAACAGGAAATGACATTCTTGGAATGGACCTTTATCTTGACTTTGATCATACTATTCTTTCACTGTCAGGGTTGGGTTATGCGAATCTTTTTTCAGGTTTTAACGCACTCTACACATATACTTATAGCGGTAATACTGCTTATCTTGGAATTATGAAAAATGATTTGACCGGCGTTAACTTTACCGGTGAAAAGCTCATTGATCTGCTATTTGTCTATAATGGAGGCACAACAAATATCCATTTTAGAACAACCCCGCCGGATATTGCTCCTCCTCCATTATGCGAACTATACGATGCTGTGGGAGGTACGATGGCCCCGGTTGCTTACGCCGATAATCAGGTTACAGGTTCCGACCTGCCTGGTGCAGCGGGTTCCATAACCGGAGTTACACCTGTTTGCCAGGGAACCAACGGTGTTGCATACAGTGTACCTGCAATTACAAATGCCACATCCTATACATGGGTATATTCAGGAACAGGAGCAACAATTGTTGGAACGACAAATTCAATTACAATTAATTTTTCTGGTACTGCTACTTCTGGTGATCTTACAGTTGCGGGAACCAATAGTTGCGGGAACGGAACGGTTTCACCGAACTTCCCTATTACGGTTAATCCAATATTACCAGTAAGCGTATCGATTGCAGCTTCAGCCAATCCGGTCTGTATAGGTACTTCTGTCACTTTCACAGCTACACCTACCAACGGCGGAACAACACCGGCTTATCAATGGTTTAAGAATACTGTTGCTGTTGCTACAGGCGCTACCTATACCTATATTCCGGGTGACGGCGATGCAATTTATGTAGTGCTGACTTCAAATGCAACTCCTTGTGCTACTGGCAGTCCTGCTACATCCAATACAATTACTATGACCGTCAATCCGCTACCGGTAGTGACGGCGGCGAGCATGCAGAACGCATTAAGTCCGACGGGGCCATGGAGTGCCTTGAACGGTACGCTGGCTACGGGCTACAACATGTGCATCGATCCTGCCATAGCTTTCTATTATCTGGATATCAACAGTATGACGGTGAGCCAGACATTGCTGGCCAATTCATTAAATCCGTTTACTTTGTCCCAAACGAGTTTACCGCCAACATGGCTGTCCTATTGGGCTGCTAAGGGAGTAGTGTCTGGTGCTACCGGCTGGCAGGGTGTCATGTGGAATATCATCAATGGGAATGCGCCGATTTTCTATATTTATTATACTTCTCCAGGCTCAGATTACCAGCTCATCGACGGGCTGACCTACCAAACGGGAGGTGGCATTGCGCCTTTGCGTGTATCTGGGGATTATCCACAGTGGTCCTATACGTATAACGGGACGGTTACAGATGTGAACGGATGTATATCATTGCCTTTCAGTGTAATGACGACGTTCAATACAATATTACCTGTAAGCGTTTCGATTGCAGCTTCAGCCAATCCGGTTTGTGCAGGTACTTCTGTCACTTTCACAGCTACACCTACCAACGGCGGAATAACACCGGCTTATCAATGGTTTAAGAATACTGTTGCTGTTGCTACAGGCGATATCTATACCTATGTTCCGGTTAACGGCGATGCAATTTATGTAGTGCTGACTTCAAATGCAACTCCTTGTGCTACTGGCAGTCCTGCTACATCCAATACAATTACTATGACCGTCAATCCCAATTTGTTGGTCGGTTCGATCAGTGCAAGTCAGTCGATTTGTGCAGGTTCTGCACCCAACCCGTTGATTGGAGTTGCTCCGTCGAATGGCACTTCCCCGACCTACCAGTGGCAGAGTTCGCTGGATAACAGCATTTTCACCAACATCAGTGGCGCTACGATGCTTAACTACCAGCCCGGAATATTATCTGCAACAACCTATTACAGGCAAATGCAGAATGCCACGGGTACCTGTTTAGGCCCGCTGCCAACTAATGTGGTAACGATTACCGTCAATCCGCTACCGGTGGTGACGGCGGCAAGCATGCAGAACGCGTTAAGTCCAACGGGGCCGTGGAGTGCCATGAACGGTACGCTGGCTGCAGGCTACAACATGTGCATCGATCCTGCCATATCTTTCTATTATCTGGATATCAACAATATGACGGTGAGCCAGACATTGCTGGTCAATACATTAAATCCGTTTACTTTGTCCCAGACGAGTTTACCGCCAACATGGCTGTCCTACTGGGCTGCCAAGGGAGTAGTGTCTGGTGCTACCGGCTGGCAGGGTGTCATGTGGAATATCATCAACGGGAATGCTCCGATTTTCTATATTTATTATACTTCCCCAGGCTCGGATTACCAGCTCATCGACGGGCTTACCTACCAGACGGGAGGTGGCATTACGCCTTTGCGTATATCTGGGGATTATCCACAGTGGACCTATACGTATAATGGGACGGTGACAGATGTGAACGGATGCATATCATTGCCTTTCAGTGTAATGACGACGTTCAACACGATACCATTGCCGACGATCACGGGCCCGGATCCAGTGTGTGAAGGTTCTGTTCAGACATACACTACCGAAGCCGGAATGAATGGATACACATGGACAGTGGTAGGAGGAACAGGCACATCAACCATCAACTCGATCTCGGTAACATGGGGTTTAGGAGCATCAGGGAGTGTGAGTGTGAACTACACAGATCCGAATGGTTGTACTGCAGCTTCGGCTACGGTTAAGAATGTCACGATCAGCCCGAACAACACGATCACATGGAACCTGGGATCGGGATCACCCACACAGATCGCATGTATCAACACAGCGATAACGAATATCACGTATTCTACCACGGGCGCTACGGGAGCTACTTTCGCTGGTTTACCTGCGGGAGTATCGGGCAGCTGGATAGCCAATGTTGTAACGATTAGCGGAACACCTACTGCATCAGGCCTGTTTCACTATACGGTTACTTTAACAGGAGGTTGCGGCACGATAACAGCCACCGGCACGTTAACAATCAATCCCAATCTGCTGGTTGGTTCGATCAGTGCAAGTCAGTCGATTTGTGCCGGTTTTACACCTGACCTATTGACTGGAGTTGCTCCGTTGAATGGTACATCCCCGACCTACCAGTGGCAGAGTTCGCTGGATAACAGCATATTCACCAACATCAGTGGCGCTACGATGCTTGACTACCAGCCCGGAATATTATCTGCAACAACCTATTACAGGCAAATGCAGAATGCCACGGGTACCTGCTTAGGCCCGCTGCCAACTAATGTATTAACGATTTCGTTCAATCCTAATCTTTTGGTTGGTTCGATCAGTGCAAGTCAGTCGATTTGTGCCGGTTCCACACCAAACCTATTGACTGGAGTTGCTCCGTCCAATGGCACTTCCCCGACCTACCAGTGGCAGAGTTCGCTGGATAACAGCACATTTGCCAATATCAGTGGCGCTACGATGCTTGACTACCAGCCCGGAACATTATCTGCAACGACCTATTACAGGCAAATGCAGAATGCCACGGGTACCTGTTTAGGCCCGCTGCCAACTAATGTATTAACGATTTCGTTCAATCCTAATCTGTTGGTCGGTTCGATCAGTGCAAGTCAGTCGATTTGTGCAGGTTCTGCACCGAACCCATTGATTGGAGTTGCTCCGTTGAATGGTACTTCCCCGACCTACCAGTGGCAGAGTTCGCTGGATAACAACATATTTGCCAACATCAGTGGCGCTACGATGCTTGACTACCAGCCCGGAATATTATCTGCAACGACCTATTACAGGCAAATGCAGAATGCCACGGGTACCTGTTTAGGCCCTCTGCCAACTAATGTGGTGACCATAACGGTAAACCCGAACAACACGATCACATGGAACCCGGGATCGGGATCCACCACACAGACCGTATGTATCAACACAGCTATTACGGCTATCACATATGCCACCACAGGCGCAACAGGAGCTACATTCAGCGGTTTACCAGCTGGTGTAACAGGCGCATGGGCAGGCAATGTTGTGACGATAAGCGGAACGCCAACGGCATCGGGAACGTTTAGTTACACGGTTACTCTAACAGGAGGCTGCGGCACGATATCAGCCACCGGCACGATAACGGTAAACCCGAACAACACGATCACATGGAACCCGGGATCGGGATCCACCACACAGACCGTATGTATCAACACAGCTATCACGGCTATCACATATGCCACTACGGGCGCAACAGGAGCTACATTCAGCGGTTTACCAGCTGGTGTAACAGGCGCATGGGCATCCAATGTTGTAACGATAAACGGAACGCCTACGGTATCCGGCACGTTTAACTACACGGTTACTCTAACAGGAGGTTGCGGCACGATAACAGCCACCGGCACGATAACGGTAACACCGAACAATACGATCACATGGAACCCGGGATCGGGATCCACCACACAGACCGTATGTATCAACACGGCTATCACGGCTATCACATATGCCACAACGGGTGCAACAGGAGCTACATTCAGCGGTTTACCAGCAGGTGTAACAGGCGCATGGGCAGGCAATGTTGTGACGATAAGCGGAACGCCTACGGTATCTGGCACGTTTAACTACACGGTTACTTTAACAGGAGGTTGCGGCACGATAACAGCTACCGGCACAATAACGGTAAACCCGAACAACACGATCACATGGAACCCGGGATCGGGATCCACAACACAGACCGTGTGTCTCAACACGGCTATCACGGCTATCACATACGCCACTACGGGCGCAACAGGAGCTACCTTCAGCGGTTTACCAGCTGGTGTAACAGGCGCATGGGCAGGCAATGTTGTGACGATAAGTGGAACACCTACGGTATCCGGTACGTTTAACTACACGGTTACTTTAACAGGAGGTTGCGGCACTGCAACAGCCAGCGGCACGATAACGGTCAATCCAAATCTGCCGGTCAGCGTATCGATTGCAGCTTCAGCCAATCCGGTCTGTGCAGGTACTTCTGTCACTTTCACAGCTACACCTATCAACGGCGGAACAATACCTCTTTATCAATGGTATATGAATACTATTGCTGTTGCTACAGGCTCGAACTTTACCTATGTTCCGGCTAACGGCGATGCAATTTATGTAGTGATGACTTCAAACGCAGCCTGTGTTACTGGCAATCCTGCTACATCCAATACAGTGACTATGACTGTTAATCCTATTCCTCCTGCTCCCGTGGTCACTAATAATGGATATACCGCAGTCAGCAGCGCTCCCGCAGGGAACCAGTGGTATTACTCACCCACCAATACCATAACAGGAACACTCATCAACGGGGCTACTGACCAAACCTACGACGCTCAACTGACCGGCACCGGATGGTATTGGTCGATCGTTACCCTCAACGGTTGTTCTTCCGATTCGTCGAATCATCATTTGATCATTACCGTCGGCATTGATCCGCATTCATCTGCTTCAATCAATATTTATCCAGTTCCCAACGACGGACGATTCAACGTTTCCATCACCACTGCTTCCCGTGAATCTTTCTCCATCAGCGTTTATAATAACCTTGGAGTGAAGTTCTATGAAGAAACAAAGGTGGATGTAGATGGTTCACTCCAGAAAGTGATCGATCTGAGGCCCGTGCCAAGTGGTGTTTATTCCGTGATCTTTGAAAACAGCCAGAACCAGGTGGTCAAGAAGATCATTGTCAATAAATAGCCATTAGGCATTAGCCATTGGCTATTAGGGAAAAGTGATATAATTCTTCATTTTTCATTCTTCACTCTTAATTTAAAAAAGCTGCATCGGAAACAATGCAGCTTTTTTGTTAATATTTTCTTAAACATAAAATGACCGGAGTCTTCTAAAATCTTTATACATTTGTTAAATAAGAATAATTTCCCTTAGAAAGGTAGTTGAATGCTCAGCCCTGCTCGCAAACGATACAGACCGGATGTGCTTCTGAACCATTCGGTTTGATTGACGGGAACAAAATTATATCGAAATTTCAGGATACTTAATAATCTTTAAGAAAAATAAACACCATGAAAAGATTTACACTATTAGCCATTTTCATTGTGGCTATATTAGCGCTGGGGTTGCACAGCATCAGCAAAGGACAGACTATTCTTTATGAGGATTTTAACTATACACCGCCGACATATGTCGGGGGGAATGGAAACGCTGGAAGTACCTCGAATAACTGGACCACACACAGTGTAACATCTGGACAAACGACAACCATTGATGTGGTCAATGGCAATTTATCATATCCCGGTCTTCTCCCGCCAAATGGTTATAAAGTGTCTATGTTTGGAAATAACAACCTTACCTCGAGAGATATAAACCGGGCGTTCACTTCTTCCAGTAATGTTCTTTATTTTTCCGTTTTATTAAATCTTGTCGATAATTCCGGGATAACTACAACCGGTGATTATTTTATGCATTTTGGCGCCACCGCCGGAGCCGCTGTTACTATTTTTGGCGCCAGGCTGGGAGCCAAATCTGTCAATTCCGGGGCAAATTATCGTTTCATGATCGAGAATACTTCAGGCGGAACACCAACATTCACTGAGTTTGCCCAGGATCTTAACTTCGGAACAACTTACCTGGTTGTGGCTAAATACAATAAAAGTGCTTCACCCACTATTGCCAGCCTTTGGGTAAATCCGTCCAGTCTGGGCGGAGCTGAACCATCCGGATCAGTCACGAACAACAGCGGAACCGGAGCTTTTGCCACCTTTGCCTCCATCTGTCTAAGAAATAATGCAACAACGCCTAAAGTTGAAATCGATGAAATCCGGGTTGGGCCGACCTGGGCTGATGTTACGCCCCTGGGGATACAAATAATCATTACAACCAGTGCCGTTACAGCAATAACATCAACAACGGCCACCGGTGGAGGAAATGTTGTTTCTGACGGAGGCTCCCCGATTACGGCAAGAGGCATTTGCTGGTCTACCAGCCCCAACCCGACCATCGCCGGGAATCATACAACAGAATCCGGAACTATCGGCCCCTTTACGAGTAATATGACCGGCCTCGCACCCAGCACTACCTATCATGTCAGGGCCTATGCTACAAATGTTACAGGAACTGGATATGGGAGCGATGTGCAATTCTCCACTCTATGTGAAGCCTATGCGCCCATTACAAATTTCGGGGCAAGTAATACAAACATTATGGTCGGACAATCGGTCAACTTCCATGACTCCACGAGGTATTGTCCAGCAACCTGGAACTGGTCGTTTGTTGGAGGTATCCCGATGTCATCCACTGTTCAGAACCCGACCGGAATCGTTTACAATTTCCCCGGGGTTTACAATGTCTGCCTTACGACATCCAACTCCTATGGCACCAATACACTTTGTAAATCGGGATACATCACGGCGAATGGTCCGTTGAATTCAAAGATGGTAGTCACGGAAATCATGTATAACCCTCCTGAAACCGGTACTGATTCATTAGAGTTCATCGAGTTGTATAACAACGATACGGCGGCAATCAACCTCCAGGGATTTTATTTTGCGAATCCTGTGAGCTTTACGTTCCCAAATTATACCGTTGGTCTCCATTCTTATGTATTGGTTGCAAAAAGTGCATCCGCCATGTTCCATGCATTCGGGGTAACTGCATTGCAATGGGCCAGTGGTTCGCTCAGCAATAGCGGCGCCCTGGTCAAGTTTAAGGATCGGTTCAATGCCACCGTCGATTCGGTACAGTATGGTATTGTGATGCCCTGGGATACACTGGCAAACGGACACGGCCCCTCACTTGAATTATGCGACCCGAACTCTAACAATGCGCTTCCTGCCAACTGGCGGCATGCTGTCGAATTCGCAGCCGTCAATGCTGCCCACGACACCATCTGGGCTTCGCCAGGGAGTGGTTGTTCTTATCCCCCGGCTGCCGATTTTACAGCCAATAATACGCATATTCACCTGAATGATTTTGTTCAGTTTACCGATTCGTCAAGCGGGCAGGTTGATACATGGAACTGGGCATTCGAAGGAGGAACACCGCCCTCTTCTAACCTGCTTATTCCGCCACCGGTACAATATACTTCCTTTGGCACTTATGATGTTTCACTTACAGTAGCTAACATAGCAGGGAAGAATAGTAAGGTGAAATCCGGGTATATTGAAGTGGGTACAACCGGATTTGGAACATTGAATGAAAAAAATCCCTTCGTGATCTATCCAAACCCGACATCCGGTAAATTCACAGTGATTTTTACAGGGAGAAATTTTCATGAGGTAAAAATAATTTCCGGAATGGGCAACATAATTGAACAAAAGCTGTCTACCGGGGAATTCATGGAATTTGATCTTTCGGGATTTTCTAAAGGAATCTATGCTATACAGGCATTTGACAATACAACGCATAGTTTGGTCTCAAAGAAACTGATTATCCAATAATCTCTATATATCCAATCAACTCTTATTTTGATAATTCATTAATTCAAACGTAAATGAAAAAAGTACTTTTACTCAGCGTTTTCTTATCCTTGATCTTTGTTACTCAAAATGTAAGAAGCCAGGGATTGGAAAATTTCAACAATTTTCCTGAAACTTCGAATGCTTACCATAATGGTACATTTCTCGGACAGGACGGTTCAACATGGACCTATAACCAATGCCGCGGAGATTCAGCGATCATTGCTCCTACTCCGACAATGGGGAAAAACAGGACTCCCACCGGAGAAGTCTATTCCGGAACAATCCATGGGGGTTGCGGTACATTGAATTTTGATTACAAACAGGTATTTTCGACTAATGTCGCATTAGATGTTTTTGTAAACGGCATTTTATTGACCACGGTTACCAGTACAAGTGAGGAAGGAATCGTGAAAAATTCCGGAACCATCAATGTAAATACTGCAGGGGATTTTATTTTTGATTTCAAACAAAATTCCACAACTGCCGGACAGTGTGCGATCGATAATATTTCATGGACCGGGAACAGTACCATTTTGCCGGAACCCACGAATTACCCTACAAATTTCACGGCAACACCGGGATATTTCAAAATCACCCTCCACTGGACCGATGCAACCGGAGGACAAGCCCCTACATCCTACCTTGTTCTTGGCAGCAGTACAAACAACATCGTAGCCCCGGTTGATGGCACCCCGGTTCCTGATGATCCAAATTTATCTGATGGAAGCGGTGCTTTGAATATTCTTCAGGGAGTACATTCCTGCATGTTTACCGGGTTGGCGAGCAACATGGCCTATTATTTTGCCATTTATCCCTATACCAATTCGGGAACACTTATCAATTATAAAACAGATGGTACAGCCCCTGCTGCAAACGCAACCACGCTAAACGGAGTCATTATTTTCCATCGTGATTTCAATGATTTAACTTTGTCACCCATGACCTCACAGAATATACAGGGACCAGGCCAGTTCTGGTTGATCGATTCCACCCATGGAACTTCTTCTTCCGGATGTGCCAAGATGGATGGGTATGGCAGTGGCGTAAATAATGTAAACGAAGATTGGCTGATCACACCTGCCATGAATTTTGATCTCTATACCAATGAGGTACTTTCCTTCATGAGCGCGTATAATTACACCGGGAATCCACTGGTAGCAAAAATTTCCAACGACTATAACGGTACCGGTGACCCCAATTCCTTCACATGGATAGATCTCACCCCAACCTTGTCACCGGGTGGCTGGGTCTGGACTTCCTCAGGCGACATTGATGTGTCACCCGTTAGTGGTAATGGTGTTTATGTTGGATTCAAATATACCTCCGACGCTACAGCTTCTTCAACATGGGAGCTGGATGACATTCTGGTTATTGGAATTCGTATTGTTGGTATCAGTGAAAAAAACAATTCACCCGATTTTACGATCTCCCCGAACCCATCCCAGGGACTGGTAAAACTTGTTTTTAACAGTAAAGGGAATAAAGAAATCCGTATTATGAATGTGACCGGGAATAATGTTTATCAGGAAACAACCGACCTTACGATCAGGAATATTGATCTTACGAATCTTTCAGCAGGAATCTATTTTGTTCAGGTTACCGATGGTTCAACATCAAAAATTCTGGTGAAGAAACTCATTATCAGGTAGTTCTTGATTTCTGTTGGCCGGAGAAACATTTCTTTCTACGGTCCGGCGGATCATTATCATGAAAAACTGCAATCCTGATTTTTAAGGGGGTTGCAGTTTTCTTTTTCATACAGGACCCACTCATCCAGCATTCAACATCCCACATCTGACTTTAGGGATAGGTCGTAATTTGATGTGCTGGAAATAAAGAAAATCAATCGCGAATACTCACCCGGAAAATTCGCCGGGATATCTTCAGATTCATAAAAGATATAACCCAAATATGAGATAAGTCCCTTTCCCCAAATAATATTCCATAAATTTGTACGGCAAATCAAAATAAATGCAAAAGAAAAGCATTTTCTTTCTTTTCCTCTTTTTTTTCCTTTTTCCCGGATCCAGGAGCCAGGGGCAGCAGGCTTCTTTGAGCATCGACAGGCCTGTAAGGGTTGAAATTCCGGTTAAGTCCACCGAAGAAACGTATCATATTATTCCTGTTAACGTGACAGGTGTATTGCTCTATTTCAGAAGCATAGAAACATTGAATGATTCTCTTACAAAATGGTATTTTTCACTTTATGACAATAACCTTCATCCCATCTGGGTCAAGAGTATTCCTTTAAGAACGGGAATGGAGGTCAGGGATTTTTACCTTGAGAAAGACACAGTAACTTTATTATTTCTTGCAGGTGAGAAAACAAAGGGAATTACCGGAACTGAAATGATGGTAAGACTGGATTACAAATCCGGGAGATTTACCGGAAGCCGGTATACATTAAGTGCGAATGTTGTACCAGTAAAATTTCTGGTCTTTCGCGATCATGCCTACCTTGGGTATAATCTCAAAAACGAACCCGCGCATATCCAGGTCGTAGACCTGAAAACCGGAAAAGCCGCAGATTATCCGTTGACCTCTCCGGGAATAATGTCGAACCTGACTGGTTTAATTGTTGATAGCTTAAACAGTACCTTATATGCGATTATCCGTAAGACGGTTTCAAAAAATCATCTTGTTAGCGACATTCTGAAAATAACTTTTTCAAGAGCGATGGTTTCGGAAATGGAGATCAGCACCATTTCACCCTTGTGGGAAATAAGAAACCCTCAGCTAATCCTGGTCAATCCGGATGAACTATTGGTAATTGCAACTTATTCGGCAGTTGGAAGATCCGGGAAAAATGAGTCGCTTAACGGTTCCTCAGGGTTTTTTACCTGCAGGTTCAGGAATGGAATTCAGACCGATATTCGGTTTAAGAATTTCCTTGATCTTAAGAATTTTCAGAACATCATGGGAGAAAAAGATCTGGTTGCATTAAAAAAAAAGGCATTAAAAAAAAACCGGCCGATAGATGACTATACTCCGGAAGTGACCTTATTGGTTCATCCTGTAATTGTTCACAATGACCAGGTCATTTTTATGGGAGAAAGTTACATGCCAGAATATCATCCTGAAAATTTTACGGAATTTGACTTTTACGGCCGCCCGTATATTAATACGTATAATGTATTTGATGGATATCGTTATACCAGTGCAATCATTGCCGGATTTGATAAAACCGGAAACCTGATATGGGATAATTCAATGGAGATCCGGAATCTGATCTCCCCCGATTTGAATCCCAAAGTGAATGTCTTCTGTTCCTTTTCCGACACCATGGTGCTTTGTTACTCCAGTGAAGCAAGGATTGCGTCAAAAATTATCAGGGAAAATGAAGTGGTGGAAAGGCTTGATTTTTCTACTATGGAACAGATGTACCCGGAAGACAAAATGCTCTCAGACAGTAAAAATTATATGGTTCCCTGGTATGGCCCTTTCTTCCTTTGTTATGGATACCAGGAAATTAAAAACATCAATTCTTCAGAGGATAAAAAAAGGGTGGTTTATTACTTTACAAAAGTAAAATTTGATTGACTCCGGGAAGAAAACCCATGGTTTTACTTCAGCTATTGAACGATTAGCAGTTTTTTATCACAAGAAAGGATAGTCAGTGATGTGTCCCTGTCAATTCCGGTTGCAGAAATATTAATGGAGTAAATTTGATTACCTGTCAGTGTGTTACAGTGCATGTAATCTTTCAGTATAGGAAACTGTTCATGAGTATTTTTAATGCTGACAATGATTGTAGAATCCAATTTATTTTCAATACACAAGATTCCCTTACTGTCACAAGGTGTAGCTTCCTTTTTCTTTGAGCATCCTGAACTTAAGATGAAAATGCCGAGAATCAAGAAGAAGAGTAACGGAAGATATTTTTTCATAAGGATCAGGTTATTGAATGCAAAAATAATAGGATAAATTGGATAACAAAATTTATTTTGGAATTATTGTTCAGGCAACCAAAATAATTCCTGAATGTCTAAATGACATATTTTGAATAGTGATAATTATTTTTTACTTTTGTTGGATAATGGAAACATAGTATTTTTTTATTTGTCAAAGACTACAGACTGTAACCTTTCTATCTTATTATAGTATAAAATTATTGCTTGGGAATCAAACATTCTAATAACAATAATATGTTTTATAGATTTTTACTCTATCTCACCTGTTTGTCCCTGCTTTTTGGTATAACTGCTTTATCGGTTTCTGCCCAGTCATGCGCAGATACAAGGCCAACCATAGCGGGTGCGCAAATCGTATGTAACAACCAATTAGGTGTTATTTATTCGACCCCGAACATACCGGGGCATACCTATTCCTGGTCCGTCACAGGTGGAACCATCGTTTCGGGGGGCAATACCAGCCAGATCAGCATAAGCTGGGGTCCGGTCGGCACCGGCTCCTTAAGCGTAACAGAAACGAACCCCTCGATTCCTTGTAATTCGACGGTATCTAAATCAGTAAAGATCCAACCACTGCTGATTTCCTACTTTTATTATGTTGATTCATCCTGCTATGGCAACGAATTAAAGTTCTATGATCATTCGGTTGCCGACCCTGCAAAACCTATTATAGATTATTCCATTAATTTCGGGGACGGAACACCAACTCAACATTTTGCTGTAGCGCCATTTCCGGTTAGTCATACCTACGCCGGGCCTCCCTGGAATATTACCTACGCTATCATTTATATAGTAAAAAACAGTGAAGGGGCAACGGATACAATCTATGATGCCGTTTATGTGAATCCCGACCAGTTTATTCCCACCGCAGCATTTACTGAAACAATTCCCAATTGTTCGTATCAACCTGTGAGTTTTGACGGTACAATTTCAACCACACCTCCGGGTGCAACTCCCTTTAAACGATATGCCTGGGATTTTGGTGATCCTGCCTCAGGATCAGCCAACTATGATAGCTGTTTAAATTGTGGTACACCAACGCATATATTTACCGGTCCTGGAACTTATAATGTTACGCTCAAGGTTCTCAATGCAATGTCCTGCAGGGATGATGTAACGCAACAGGTTGTTATAGGCCAGTCAGTTCCAACGGCAGGATTTTCCTTCTCTTTTCCAACCTGCCAGAATAACCCGGTATACTTTACCGATAATTCATCTTTCCCGGCTGGGAAAGACATTGTAACATGGGAATGGTATTTTGGAGATGGTACTTTGCCGGTGATTGTCAATACCCCGGCCACTCCGAATGTTTCACATGTGTTTCCGGCCCTTGGCCCTTACACGGTTGAACTGAGGGTTATCAATAACCTTGGCTGCTCTGACTCTGCATACCATAGTGTTACACTGACAACTTCTCCGCTCGCTAATTTTATTTACAATACCCCCTGTGCCGGTGATACGATGAACTTCCAGGATCGTTCCGTTCAAAATAATGGTCCGGCCATTGTTTACTACAACTGGGACTTCGGCGATCCTGCTTCCGGAAATAATTCTTCCAACCAGAAGAACGGCACACATGTATACTCCGACGAAGGTACATACATCGTCACGCTGGCAATTGCAAATGTCACTGGATGCCCGGATACAGTAAGAAAGTCGATTCACGTTAACGCCAAACCTGCTGTTGAATTTATCTGGAACGTGGGTGCCATGAACAACCAGATCGAATTTCATATTGATTCATTGCCTAGCGGTATCACGAACCTTGGAGCAATAGGGTATATGTGCCAGTGGAATTTCGGCGATGGCACCTATGGAATAGGTCATAATCCGGTTCATACCTACCTGGGTTCCAATAACTGGACCGTAACACTTACCGTTACCGATACCGTGGGATGTTCAAATTCAGTCGCACATGTGGTCTATGTTCCTGAAATCCCGATGGCATTCTACTCGAGTAACTCACCGGTTTGTTTGAATATCCAGATGTGCTTTACCGATCTTTCTTCTGTTCCTTCTCCACCGTTTGGTTTTATTGCCACCTGGGTGTGGGATTTTGGTGACGGAACGGCCAAAGACACCATCCATTTCCCGAACGACCCGTATGTTTGCCATACCTATGCACAACCTGGAACTTACACTGTGACACTCTATGTTACCGATAATTCAGGGTTTACAGATAGCTATAGCCATGACCAGATTGTATTGCCTCTTCCCATAGCGAATTTCTATTATTCAACACCATGTCAAGGGAAATTGGTACAGTTTACAGATGCTTCTTTCCCGAATGGAGGCGGAAATATCATTTCCCATGACTGGAATTTCGGCGATCCTATAATGGGAAATGACAATTTTTCACTCCAACCCAACCCAACTCATATCTTCAGCGACAGCGGCTACTTTAATGTCAGGTTGATTGTCCAGAATTTTGATGGTTGCATAGATACTGTAATTAAACAGGTATATGTATTTCCTTCTCCTCCTGTTGACTTCACAAGGGATTCTGCCTGCCTGGGTGATCTCGTTCATTTCTATGCCAATACT